>OQVQ01000436.1_pt1 | contig 20157 bp, 19 predicted proteins | sample 1691491 | NCBI WGS metagenome assembly OQVQ01 (sample SAMN03418252, study PRJEB22391) | human gut metagenome | biome: human-gut; feature: organic feature; material: feces | host: Homo sapiens | place: Tanzania | collected 2013-01
TCCAGCTCTGCGATTTTTGTCTCGTCACAGATCACATTTAACTGCCAGCCGGGACGGTTTTTCTTCATGAAAACAGGCATATAATGCACATCTCTGGCACCTGCTGCAAACAGCCTTTCCATGGTATAGCCAAGGATTTCTCCGCTACAGTCATCAATATTGGTTTCCAGCTTGCAGATGGCATCTCTTTCCGTATCATTTTCTGTATCATCCGTCACATCACAGGCTTCAATCAACATAGCACGCAGAATACTTGGTCTTTGATAGGTCCTCTTGCCTGCACCAAGTCCGATTTTTTTAATGCAAAACTGTCCGGGAAGGCTTATGGCAGCCGGGTAAAAGAAATTGGTTTTTCCGGACATCATCTGGGTATTGCAGTGGATATTGCTGCCTATACATTGGGAGCATCTTCTATTGAGCGCCACTATACCTTAGACCGCACCTGGCAGGGAACCGACCATGCTGCAAGCCTGGAGCCGGAAGGAATCCGCAAATTAAAACGTGACCTGATGGCAACTTATAAGGCATTGCACTATAAACCGGAAGAGGTTCTTCCTATTGAGCAGGTACAGCGCGAAAAATTGAAATACCGGAAACACTAAGAATAGAAAGAGGGCAAACGATGAACGTTGCATTTATCCCGGTGCGTGTCGTTGATATGAATCGCGGCGTGGTCGGCAAGGTTGTCAAGCGACGGGTTCGTCTGCAAATGCCGTTTGATAATGGATTGTATCGACGCCGAAACGAAGAAATATTGCTGTTTAAGCCTTAACGACTTGCCCTCGATATGGTCGTCTGCGGGGTACAAAACCTTGGAAATACTTTCCGCCATCATACGGCTTTCCATTGCTTTGACGTATTCGCCCTTGCTGAAAAGTGCCATATCGAAGTCGGCGGACGCCTTTGACGACCAAAGCCTCAGACGGTTGACGGTATCGCTTTGAATACCGCTGATGTTCATATCGTACGGCACGGCAAGCACGGTGTTGTAATCGCGATGATTGATTATGAGTTTGCCGTCGCGCCATTCCTGATCGACAACGCCGCCGAAACGCACCTCGAAAGTGTCTTCGACGCGGGGTTGCAGCCAGACCGAGCCGTTTGTCAGCCATTCGTCGGGAAGTTCGATTTGTTCCCCGTCGACGATGCGCTGTTTGAAAATGCCGTAATCGTACATTATCGAAAAGCCCGTCGCGATATAACCAAGCGACGTAAGGCTGTCGAGATACGCCGCGGCAAGTCTTCCGAGACCGCCGTTTCCGAGCCCTGCGTCGGGCTCGATTGCGTAAAGAGTGTCGATATCGAAGCCCAGATCTTTGACGGCTTTCACCATCTTTTTGTCAATACCCATATTGAAAAGATGGTTTCTCAAAGAGCGTCCGAGAAGGAACTCCATCGACATATAGTAAACGTGTTTTGCGTTGATTTCGCGCGCGGTGCGCTTGAAGTCCACCCTTGAATTCGTGAGCATATCGCGTACGACAATGCACACGGCTTTGTACATTTGGGTGTTGCTTGCCTCCTCGGGCTTTACTCCGAAAAACCTCTGGACAGCGTCCGTAATGCGGTTTTTCAAGTCCGCGGAAGTAATTTTTGAATAGTCCATAAAATTAAAGTCTCCTGATGTATGCCAATAAAATTTTTGATTATTTTGTTATTTCCTTGTAGATGTCAAGGTATTCTTTCGCGGAGCGTTTCCAACTGAAATCGCACTTCATCGCGTTACTTTGCACTTTCTTCCACAGGTTTTTGTCAAAATAAGTGCCGAGAGTACGCCATACCGCGTCAAGCATATCGTATGCCTGATACGCCTTGAAAGTGAAACCGTTGCCCTTTTGCGTGACGGGATTGAACGCTTCCACCGTGTCTTTTAATCCGCCCGTTTCGCGGACGATGGGAACCGCGCCGTAACGCATTGCGATCATTTGTCCCAAACCGCACGGCTCGAACTTGCTGGGCATAAGGAACATATCCGCCGCCCCGTACAACTTGGACGCAAGCTCCTGGCTGAAATTGATAATGGCGCGCATTTTCGTGTTGTACGTTTTTTCGGCGTTTTTCAGAATCGTTTCGTATTTCCAGTCGCCTTTGCCGAGCACGACAAGTTGAATGTCGGCTTGCAACATTTCGTCAAGGACGGTTGCGACAAGGTCGATACCCTTTTGTTCGGTCAGGCGCGAGATAAGCACCATAAGCGGACGGTCGGGGGAATAATTGAAGCCCATAAGTTCGCACAACGCTTTCTTGTTTTCGGTGCGTTTCGCAACGGTTTTCAAGGTGTAATTCGCGACAAGGTTTTTGTCGGTTGCGGGGTTGAAAACGTCGACGTCGATGCCGTTCACCACGCCGCGGATTTTGTAATCGCGCGCGTTAAGTATGCCCGCAAGCCCGTACGCATAATACGGATCCTTGATTTCTTCGGCGTAAGTTTTCGACACCGTGGTAACGATATTCGCGCGTTCGATACCCGCTTTCATGTAGTTGACGTCATCGTCGCACTCCACTATGCTGCGCCAGTTTTCGGGAATGCCCAGAATGTCGCCGGCAAGGTATTTGTCGTATTTTCCCTGAAACTCGATATTATGAATGGTGAACACCGTTTTCGTGTTGCGAAGCCCTTCGACGTTTCTGTAAAAGATGTCCAGAAACACGGGAACGAGCGCGGTATGCCAGTCGTTTGCGTGAATGACGTCGGGATAGAACCCCGTTACCGAGCACGCTTCGAGAACCGCTTTGCTGAAAAACGCAAATCTTTCGCCGTCGTCGAAATGGCCGTAAAGCCCTTTCCTTTTGAAGTAGTATTCGTTATCGATAAAGTAATAAACGACGTTGTCCACCGTATATTCGAACACGCCGAGATACTGTCTGCGCCAACTGAGATCGACGTAGGTCGAGCCGACAAAGCGCATTGTCTGGCGGTATTCCTGCGGGATTTCCTCATAAAGGGGGATAATCACGCGGCAATCGTTTTTCATCGAAGCAACCGTTTTGGGCAGTGCACCCATCACGTCGCCGAGACCGCCCGTCTTCACGAACGGACGCGCTTCGGAAGCAACATATAAAATTTTCATACTTCGTTCTCCTTATTGTCACTGCGCCGAAAGACGCAAAAATGTTAAACTATCTTGTTCTTGACGATTACGACGGGATACGTTTCATAACCCGCAAGATGTCTTTCGGGTTGAACGATGACGTTTTTGTCGGTAATCGTATATTTAATGCTTGCTTTTTCGCCGATTACGCCCTTTTCCATGACGATGGAATTTTCGACGACCGCGCCCTTTTCAACGTGAACTCCGCGGAAAAGGATGCTGTTTTTAACGGTGCCGTCGATGACGCAACCGTCCGCGATAAGGCTGTTTTCAACCTTGGCGTTGTCAAGATAACGGGTAGGAACGCTGTCCTTGACCTTCGTGAAAATCGTGCCTTCGCCATAGAAAACGTCGTTTCTGGTTTCGGCGTCCAGCAGTTCCATACTGTGCTTATAGTATCCCGGGATATCGTCGATAATCGCGGCGTAACTTGTGATTTCGTGGCTGTAAATTTTCAGCGTGTCGATTTGTTTCAAAAGAACGTCTTTTTCAAAGTCCTGCAATCCCCTTGCATAAGCGTTTTCGACAAGGTTAATAAGCAGGTCTTTTTTGATGACGTAAATCTGCGTGTTGACGAGTTCCGCCGATTTGCTGGCGATGACCGCAAAGCGGATATCGGTAACCCTGCCCGATTTGTCGGACGTGATGATTTGTTTTCTCGGATTGATTTCGTCGGTTCTTTTCGTCAGCATTGTAACGTCCGCGCCGCGGGCGATATGTTCGTCGACGATTTCCTCGACGTCGATATTGCAGATAACGTTGGCGTTTCCGAGCACGACGTATTCCAGCTTCTTTTGCGACATCATGTAGCCTTTCAGCGTGTAAATCGCTTCCACCTTTCCTTTGTAAACGTCGCGAAGGGTGTTGAACGCAAACGGCGGGAACAACGTAAGTCCGCTGTTTTTGCGGTTAAGATCCCAGTCGCGTCCCATGCGAAGGTGGTCCATAAGGCTGTTGTAGTTGTTGCGCGTGACGATACCGATCGTGCTGATGCCGCTGTTGACAAGGTTTGACAACGCAAAGTCGATCATACGATACCTGCCGCCGTACGGAAGGCTCGCGCTGGTGCGCTTGATTGTAAGTTCGTTCATGTGGATTTCGCTGTCGCTTGCGATTAAAATTCCCATTGCGTTATTAATCATTGTTTTCACCTCCGAACATTTCGCCGGCCTTGATGACCGCGCCGGCTTTTACGGTAACTTCGGGACCGACAACCGCGATTTCCCATTCGCCTGCCGCGTGCGGCGTATTGATTTCGCCGACGTGCGCGCCCTTGCCGACTTTTGCGTCCCAGCCGACGATTGCGTATTCGACGACGGCGTCGTCCTCGACAACCGCGCCGGGCATAAGGATACTGTCGACGATACGGCAGTTTTTACCGAGCGTGCAGCCGTACGATATGACCGAATTTTTGACTTCGCCCTGTACGAAAGTACCTTCCGACACGACGCTGTTTTTAATCACTGCGTCGGAAGACACGAACTGCGGGGGCTCTGCGCTGTTTCGCGCGAAAATGCGCCATTCCTTATCGTCAAGATTAAGCCCGCTTGCGGGGTTCAGAATATCCATATTCGCTTCCCACAAACTTGAAATCGTACCGACGTCTTTCCAGTAATCGTTGAATTCGTAAGCGATCATTTTTTGTCCGTCAGAAAGCATCTTCGGGATAATGTTTTTGCCAAAGTCGTTCTGGCTTTCGCGGTCGGCTTCGTCTTCGACAAGGTATTTTCTCAGAACTTCCCAGGTGAAAACGTAAATACCCATCGACGCCTTGTTGGATTTGGGCTTTTTGGGTTTTTCTTCGAAGTCGATAATTTCGCCTTTTTGATTGGTCTGCATAATGCCGAAACGCGACGCTTCTTCCATCGGGACGGTGCGAACCGCGATCGTGCAGTCGGCGCCCGTTTTCTTATGATGGTCCATCATCTTGTGGTAATCCATCTTGTAAATGTGGTCGCCCGACAAAATAATCACGTATTCGGGATTAAATCTGTCGATAAACTCGATATTCTGATAAATCGCGTTGGCGGTTCCCTTGTACCACTCGCCCGCTTTCGCGCGCATGAACGGCGGAAGGACGTAAACGCCGCCCGTGATCCTGTCCAGATCCCACGGCTGTCCGTTTCCTATGTACTCGTGAAGTTCAAAGGGTTGATACTGCGTAAGCACACCGACCGTATCGATGCCGGAGTTCGCGCAATTCGACAAAGGGAAGTCGATAATTCTGTACTTCGCTCCGAAAGGTACGGCAGGTTTTGCAACCTCGCCGGTGAGAAGGCCGAGTCTTGTGCCCTGACCTCCTGCAAGCAGCATCGCGACACATTCTTTTCTTGTCTGACGCATATTATTTCCTCCTAATTGTTTTCGGGTTTATATATGGTAATCGAGTTACCGGGAATATTCACCGCGATTGCGAAAGGCAACCCGTGCATACTCTTCTTTTCGGCTTTGTATTCCGCCTTGTAACTGCTGTTTCCGCCGTACTTTTTCATCGTTGACGAGAAAACGCATTTATACGACGTAAGTTCCGGCACGCCCATAAGATATCTCTTTCTCGGCACAGGCGAGAAGTTCAGTACGACCAGGACGTAATCGCCCGATTTGTCGTAACGAAGATACGATATCACGTTTTGAGTGTTGTCGTCGACGGATACCCACCTGAAACCTTCCCATCTGTTGTCCTGCGACCAGAGCGCGGGCGTCGATTTGTAAAAAGCGTTAAGGTCTTTCGTGTATTCAAGCATTCCTTTATGACGCGGATAAGCAAGAAGCAACCAATCGAGCCCCTGATCGAAACGCCATTCGATAAACTGTCCGAATTCGCCACCCATGAACAAAAGTTTTTTGCCGGGGTGCGTCATCATAAAGCCCAGATACGTTTTCAGCCCTTCGAATTTGTCCTCGTAACTTACGGGGAATTTGTCGATAAGACTGTGCTTTCCGTGCACGACTTCGTCGTGAGAAAGCGGCAATATATAATTTTCGCTGTATGCGTACGTCAGCGCGAACGTCAGTTTGTTGTGCACTTCCTTCCTGAAAAACGGATCGGTCTCGATATAAGACAAGGTATCGTTCATCCAACCCATATTCCACTTGAAATTGAAGCCCAGCCCGCCGATGTCGGGCGGCATCGTTATCATCGGATACGCCGTGCTTTCTTCCGCAACCGTAAAAAATCCCTTGTGCGCGGAAAGCAACGCGACGTTCATCTTCTGCAAAAACTCTTTCGCTTCGAGATTGTAATTTCCGCCGAATTTGTTTGGCAACCATTCCCCGTCCTTTCTGCAATAATCGAGATAAAGCATACTCGCGACGGCGTCCACGCGGATTCCGTCGATATGATAATTCGTTGCCCAGAAGTTGGCGGCGGATATCAGGAAACTTCTGACTTCGGGCTTGCCGTAGTCGTAAACTTTCGTACCCCACTCGTAATGTTCGCCCTTTCTCGGGTCGGAATATTCGTAACAAGGCGTGCCGTCGAACAAAGCAAGCCCGTGCTCGTCCTTCGGGAAATGCGCGATAACCCAGTCCAGAATAACGCCGATGCCCGCCTTATGGAATTTGTCCACAAGATACATAAAGTCGTGCGGCGTGCCGTACCTTGACGTCGGCGCGAAAAGCCCCGTTACCTGATATCCCCAACTGCCGTCGAAAGGATATTCCGTCACGGGCATAAACTCCACGTGGGTGTAATTCATTTTTTTGACGTATTCGACAAGCTCGTCCGCAAGGTCGACGTAACTATATACGTTGCCGTCGTCGTGGCGTTTCCAACTGCCAAGATGAACCTCGTAAATGTTCATCGGGCTTTCGTAAATATTCTTTTCTTCGCGGGATTTCAACCACGCGGCGTCCTTCCATTTATAGCCGGACAAATCGTAAAGTTTCGACGCGGTTTGGGGCGTCGTCTCGAAATGCAGACCGTACGGATCGGCCTTTAAGACGGTTTTACCTTTTTTTGAAGTAACGGCGTATTTATAAGCGTCGTAAACTTTAAGTCCTTCGACAAAGACTTCCCATATTCCGCCGTCGTCTTTATTCATCGGCGTCGCGCCGACTTCCCAGCCGTTGAAATCGCCAACCAGGGATACGTCGCGGGCATTTGGCGCCCATACTCTGAAAATCCAGCCTTTTTTGCCGTCAATTACGGCTTTTTTCGGGCAAAACAACTTGTCGGCTTCGATATTCGTGCCTTCGTGAAACAGGTATTTCGGATACTCTTCAAAATTCTTTTGCATTTTGCATTAAGGTTTTCCTTTTAATCGTTCGTCTTATTATAACAAATATTAAAAATAAATACAATACCTTGCGCGCGCATTCCGACAATATTTTTCAATAAAAAACCGCGATTTTTTATCTTAATCGCGGTAAGAAAACTCGGTTTTGACAAGGAAATCCGGGACGTCGCCCGAAAACAGCCCGAATACGGTGCCGCCGCTGCCGCTCATCGACACGGCGTCCGCGCCGGTTTTCAGGATTCTTTCATACGCTTTTTTGACCTCGGAATTTATCCTGACGGCAGGAAGAAACAGGTCGTTTTTCAGCATGTTTGTAACGTTCGCGTTACCTTTTGAAAACTCCTTAATCAACTGTTCCGTACTGTTCCCGCCGCAAAGTTTCATGTCGTCGAACATCTTGAAACAAGCAGTCGTATCGACTTCGTTTTCTGCAAGAAAACCTACTTTATATGGCAGTTTTATGTCAATAAAGTCAACTTTATCGCCAATACCGCGCACACGCTTAATTCCGTCGAAGTACATCGACGGCGCGTCCGAACCGACTTTCAACAAAAACTCCGGCGTGATATAATCGTGATTTATGCCCAGCATTTTTTCAACGCCGCGCACCACCGCGACGCCGTCCGCGCACGAGCCGCCCAAGCCGCCCGCCAAAGGAATCCGTTTTGTGATTTCGACGGTGAATCCGCGCGTTCCGAACGTATCTTTCATAAGTTTTGCGGCGCGGTACGCGCTGTTTTTTTCGTCGGCGATTTCGCAGTCCTGAACGCACTCGATTTTGTCGTCCGACCTGTAAGTGATTTTTACGTCGTCGAACAGGTCTATCGTCGCCACGAGCATATCAAGAAGGTGAAAGCCGCCGCTTTCACCTGTTATATCAAGGGTCAGATTTATTTTTCCTTTTGCTCGTTCGAAGATTTCCATATTTATATGATAGCACGAACGAGCATTGCTTTCAACTAAAACTCGAAACTTATCTCGCGGAAATAAAAGAGTTTTTGCCCTTCCTTGAACGGGGCGCGGGCGTCGGGGTTTTGCGACTGAATATCGTCCGGCCGCGCCGACAACGCTTTCGCCGCGTCCCAAAGGGTGTCGCCCTCGTCGGCAACGAATACGCTGACCGCCGATTTGTTAACTTCGATTTTCTCGCCGACTTCCGCTTCCGCGATGTATTCCGCATCGACGCGTTTCACGCTTTCGGTCATAAACCCGAGTTCCGCCGTTACTTCGATTCCCCTTTCGCGTTTCAGTTTTGCCTGCGCCTTGATTACCGCGCCGCGCGCCGATACGTCGTCGGTTGCGTTTGCGTTTTCGCAGAGAAACGGTAATGAATACGGCACTTCGAGGGATACCGACGAAAGTCCGTTTTCGTCGCGGTACAGCACGTTTGCCGAAAAAACGCCCTCGATGACGATTTTTCCGTTTTCGGCGGTTGCTTTCGCAATGCCGTTCCCCGCGCTCGTTACGCCGATAACTTCGAGGACTGCGGGCAAATCGTTTGACAACGCGGCAATTCCGGAAAGTTCGTCTTTGAAAAACGCGAATCCGCCGTACACGCCCGTCGATACGCTTGCCCTTGTGATATTTATTTCGTTTTCGATGCAGAACACGTCTTTCACGATTTTTTCGTCGGTGACGTCGTACGCCTTTACGCACGCTTCGTTTTCGACTTCGACGCGGATAACGTTGGAGCCCTCGATGCCGGCAATTACTACCCTGGCGTTTTTCACAACGACTTCCGCCGAAAGTTTTTGTCCGATTTCGACGCCGTCCGCCGCAAACTCTTCGGAATACGGAATATGAAAATCTTTGACGTACACCTTATCGTTTGCAAGGTAAGTTACGGTAACGTCGCTTGCGCCCGACAAAAGCACGTTGCCCATGCCGGCAGTCGCGGCGTCAACGTAAGTTCCCGCACGCGTCAGAAGTATTTTCGCGACGTCGGTTTTCGTGTCGTATTCGTCGGTCACGGTAAACGGCGCGTTCATCGACGTTATGAACCGCTGGCACTTCATCGCGGTGTTTTCGACGTACACGTCGTCGTCTGCTCCCACAAGACATTTTTTGTCGTTTTCGGCAACGCGATACAGCGTGATTTTCACGACGGCGTTAAGTCGTATTCCGCCGCTTATCGACGTATCAACGTCAATAACGGCAATTTGTGCATACAATCTGCCTGATAAACTATCGTTTTGGATAACTTCCGTAAAGTCTGCAAAATAATCGAGCCCGCGGGTTTCGCCGTCCCCGTTAAGATACAGCACCTTGAAATTGACGCGTCCGAAAACGCGCGCCGCACCGTTTTGATTATCCAGCGAGATTATCTTCCCGTCTGCCGAAACGTCAAGGATTTTCGTCACGACGCCGCTTTCGCTCTCGCTTACCGACGTTTTTACCGCCGCTTCTTTTTCGGCGGTTTTCACGACGGTGTCCATTTTGATTTCATTAAAATCGAAGTTCATTTCTGCCCCCATAAGTTTAAATACGTTTAGGCCGTCCGCCTAATCAATATATAATATATCGACGGGAGCGAAATTATGCCAACAGATAATAATACGAACGTTGCCAAAACGCCGACATATCAACGCTTTTATAAAAAATGCTCGCTTGTAGTACGAAGAGTACAACTGCGTTCGCCTTTTCCAAAAATCATCTGAAATCTCGGCGTTTTCGGTTGTGAACAAGTTTTCCGTCGTGTTTTTAGGATAAGACAAGGCACGCGAGCGGCTTAATACTTTACCGTATAAGCCGTGAGCGTAACGCAGTATTAATCAAAAACACGGCGTAAAACCTAAGTTCGTATTATTATCTGTTGGCATACAATCCGACTTATTTTTTCGGTTTGCTTTCCTTTTCGTTTTTTCCGCGCGGGAAGAATCTGACGTTTTTCATCATGACGTCTGCGTACGTCAACGTCAGTATTTTCGTATGGGCGTCTTCGGTTTTCACGGTGAACACGTTGGGGTACAAATCTTCGATCACGCCGTCGACGCGGATAAACCTGTTTCTTCCCCGATTGATAAGGAGTTTCAGGTCGATTCCTTTCAGGTTTTTCACACGCTCCACGGCGACGGATATATTGTTTGTCGCTTCTCTCATAAGAAAAGTATTGCCGTTTTTTGATAAAATAAGCCCGCCGCGTTTTGCTTTCGCGATGCGCGTCGGGCATAATATCTTTTATTTTGTTTTATTTCGGATTAAACGTCGTCTTCCTCGTCTTCTTCGTCGTCGTCTTCGTCTTCTTCGTCGTCGAAATCGTCGTCGGGAATATCGTCGCCTTCGCCGTAATCGTACTTGGTTTCGTCGTCGTCGAAGCTGTCTTCGTCTTCGAGGTCGTCGTCTTTCTTCTTCTCGTCGTGTTCAAGTTCGGACAGCATGATTTCGTCGGTCTCGTCCATTTGTTCGACCGTGTCGTCTTCGACGTACTCGCGCCAGCTTTCGTCGTTGTCGTCGTTGTCGTCGTCTTCTTTTTCTTCGGCATCGGCTGCCTTTGACTTCATTTCTTCGCGGCAGGTCGCGCACATATCTTCGCCGTCGTCGATGGGGTTGATTTTGCAGATGGGGCAAATTCTTTCTTCGGTATCGAGAATGTCCTCGTCGTCTTCGATAAGGCTCATACCGCCGATTTTAAGTTCCGCCTTGCAAACGTCGCACAAATCTTCGTCGTCTTTTATCCAGTTAAGTTCACACCTTGGGCATTTTTTGTAAGCCATAAAGCACCTCACTTAATATTGCTTGTTTTTTCGTTGCTATACCAACCGTGAATAATACAAACCGTGGTCTTGCTCTGCGTTTTTGACCAAAACTTCGTTGCGCTCACGGCTTATACATACAGTATTAACCCGCTCGCGTGCCTTGTTTTCGCCTAAAAACGCGGGGGCAATACTCCTTAGACCAAACCACCGAGAGTTTCGATGATTTTCGGAAAAGACGAACGCAGTTGTACTTTTTGTACTACAAGTGAGTATGTGCCGAAAAGCACGGAAATATCGGCGTTTTGGCACAGTTCGTATTATTCACGGTTGGTATTATAATCATAATACGATTATTTGTAAACTGTTTTATGTTACAATTTTGCGACTTATGTAAAATAATATAAAAGTATTTTTATTTATTACATTATTATACGCGCGCGACAAAAACCGTTACCGGAATATTCCTTATTTTCAGCGTTTTTAAGGAAAAATAAAACAACCGCAGAAAGCGGTTGCTGTAACGGCGTGCGACGGAATGAGTTATATTGCCTACGGCGCGCACTGCGCTTTTGAAATCACATTATTGCAAGCAATAATGCTCACTCTTTTGCTTGTGTGCGCCTTTTTCTCCACGCAAGTACAAAAGTATCTTGCGTGGGTTTTATGATATGGTTCCCTTCCGGGAGATTTTCACAGCACCGCAAAGCGGTGCTTCGCAATGACATAAATTTATCCGCAACTTGCCCGAAGGGCAAATATCACGCCGCGCGGCGCATTGCGCCAAAGGCATATCACTGCGAAAGCAATATCACTGCCGAAGGCAATTTCACCGCGCAACAATGAAATTGTTGCGCTCACGCTCCTTCCAATATCATCTTGTCCGCGACAAGCGCGATAAATTCCCCGTTCGTGGGCTTATCGTTTGCGGTGTAAACCTTGATGCCGAAAATGCTGTTGATATTTTCGATTTTGCCGCGATTCCAGGCGACTTCGATTGCGTGTCGTATCGCGCGCTCGACCTTGCTGCTGCTCGTGTCGAACTTATCGGCAATCGACGGATACAGTTTTTTGGTGATGTTGTTGATGATATCTGGCGTATCGACCGCCATTTTGATTGCTTCCCTTAAAAATTGATAGCCTTTGATATGAGCGGGAATGCCGACCGAGATAAATATGTTTGCGATTCTTTCGTCCAGCGACCTGTTCACGCGGGAAGATACTTTGTGCGTTTCTTCACGCGGCGCGGCGACGGCAGCGGCGGGCGCAAGCATTTCGCGCATATATTCGGCAAGTTTATCGTAATTCACGGGCTTTGCCATAAAGTAACTTGCTCCGAGGCGCAACGATTTCGTAACAAAGCCGTCGGTTGCAAGCCCCGATACCATTATCGTTTTCGGTTTTTCGTCAAAAGCGGAAAGCGCGCTCAACACGCCGAATCCGTCCAGTTCGGGCATAACGATATCGAGAAGTAAAAAGTCGGGCTTGTGTTTTTCGACAAGTTTTATCGCTTCAACCCCGTCGGGCGCAAGTCCTACCACCTTGAAATCGGTATTGTCCGTGAAATAATTTCGCATTTCTTCTGCGAAAGAGACGTTATCGTCCGCTATAACGATTGTGTGCATTTAAGTTACCCCCTGAAATGTAATTATTCGACGGAAACCAAAATAATATTTCGTTTTCCGTGTTGCAATGCGATTATAACAAATAAAACAAGTAAAAACTCAATGATTTTCACTTGTTTTTGTCGATTTTTGTCTAATTTTGTCGAATTAAAAATTAAAAAGAAACCGCCCCTTACGGGACGGCTTGGCTTTTTATTTCTTTTCCGACTCGAAAACCGCCTTGTAGTCGTCCGCGGTCATTTTGCCGACAACCATATCTTTGGTTTCGGGCTTTACGATATCGCCGGTTTGCAATTTAACGCGATACGTATATTCTTTCGTGCCGTCAAGGAAGTACATATAATCGCCTAAGATTACGGGCGCGAACCAGGACGAAGAAAGGTTGAATTCCGCAACGAGTTCTTCCGTGGTAAGGTCGGTGGACGCGTAATTATAGCGATAAAGCGCTTTTGCGCTCGACGCGTCGGTATAGAAGACGTAGCCGTTCCTGACGTCGCGAATCGTGATCTGACGTTTGAGTTGGCTGTCGGATTCGGTCGCGCTTGCGGGGACGTTCTGAGGTTCCTTGCCCTGTTCGACTTTTTTAAGATAAGGGGCGGAAGATACGGTGACGAACGCCGACAAAATATATTTCGTCGTGCCGTTTATGTCCTTTACCTCATTTATTATGCCCTTTACCGCCGCAACGTTGGTCGATGACGCGTCTTTCATCAGAGGCACTTCGTTTTTGCTGTCGAACGAGAAGTCCGTGCCGAACATATATGCACAAAGCTGAACCTTGGAATCCTTATCGGTCTTGGTGTAATAGACGGCGATTTTGTCGTCTTTCACGACGTAGTCTTTCACGGACACGGTCGCGTTGTAAAGATAGCTGTCCGCGTCGCCGCCGAAAGAGTTGTCGGTGATGACGTCCTTAATCGTGCCGTCGGCATAAATAACCGAAAGGGTGTTGAATTTCTTCCAGCTGTCGCTGTCGGCAGCATTCGATACCATAAGCGCCATGCCGGAGAACGCGCCGTTTGCGACGATGGGTTGCAACGACGAAACGTTGCTGCGTACTTCGACGTAGTTTTTCTTGTTGTTGATTTTGCCCAGCGACTTTTTGTTGAGGTCGATTTTTTTGAGCGCGCCGCCGTCAAGGACGAGAATCGAGTTGTCCGTAACGAAGAAGTCGGCGGAACGATTTGCGATCGTGTATAACAGTTCCGTCTTTTTGCCGTCAAGACTCACGCGGAAAAAGTCAAGGTATTTCGTATTGACTTCGCCGCTCTTGGTTTTGTCGGTGTTGGGGGACGCAAAGTAAATCCAGTTGCCCCTGACGTAAATGCCGGATTTCGTGCTGGTCGAATAAATGTTTTTGTTGACAAGCGCGACGCGGCTGCCCTCGATGATGTTGCCGTTTTCGTCAAGTTCCGCACGGTACAGGCAGGACTTTTCCTGTTTGCCGAATTTGTTTTCGGCGTCCGCCCCGACGTATGCGTTGACGAAATAAATGTAATTACCCTGTTTCACGACGAAACTGCCGTTGTTTTCAACGGGGCTCGAAGCGTATTTGTTGCCGTCGGCAACGCCGCTTGCCTTATAAGTTTTGCCGTTGCACGCCACAAGACCTACCGTAAGGACGAGAACAAGTGCTATAACGGCGATTATTTTTTTGTTCATGACAATCTCCTTGAATATAAATTCATAGATAAAAATATTATATAGTAAACAATAAATTATGGCAAACGAAAATAAACAAATTTTAACGATATGAGGTTTCAATGTATAAAAAATTTGGCGAATTTTACAAGATTGACAACGGCGGAGTACCGAAAAAACCGCAAAACGCGAAAATCGCCGCGCCGACGCCACGCGAAATCGACACCGTGAAAAGCCCTTTTTCGGCGGCGGCGTATCGTGAATTTATGGAAAAACACAAAGCCTTGTCGGCAAAAATCGATTCCGGAAAAAACTCCGAAAAACATTGACTTTTGCCATGCGATGTGCTACATTAACCTTGTTCAATGGGAGTAGTAACTCTTTGAGTGGCAATGTTGACACTCTGACCAGACGGTCCGGTTTGCCTTAATTCACGAGACTTTGGACGGCAATTCGCCGTGACAAGGTCTTTTTTATTTATGAAAAACAACGGAGGGAACAATGACTGAAATTCTTGCAATAACGCGCACGGGCGATATCTGCCTTACCGTGTTCTTGTTTCTCGTAGGGCTTGTCCTTATCATCAAAGGCGGCGACTGGTTTGTGGATTCCGCAAGCAAGATTGCCGAAATGTCGGGCGTGCCGCAATTCATCATCGGCGCGACGGTCGTGAGCATCGGCACGACTTTGCCCGAACTTATCACGTCGTCCATTGCCGCAGGCGAAGGCAACGCGGCAATCGCAATCGGCAACGCCGTCGGCAGCGTGAATGCGAACATCGGGCTTATTATGGCGGTGTCGCTTTTGTTTTTGCCGCACGCTTTTGATAAGAAAGCATATCTCTTTAAGGGCATAACAATGATTTTATCCATCGTTATTTTGTTCTTAATGTGCCTGAAAGGTTATTTGAACGCATATTTGTCAATTATTCTTCTGGTTGTATTTCTCGTATTTATGACGGAAAACATCATCGTCGGAAAAAAGGAAGCGACAAAGAATAAACTTGTCGACAACGGCACGAATCCCGCTTCCCTTGACGCGAACGGCAACCCCGCCGAGTCCGGAAACGCAACCACCGAAAGCACAAACACGGATGCCTTAGCCGCCAAAAAACAAAAGACGAAAGACATCGCAAAAAGCATTATCTTCTTTATTCTCGGCACGGCGTTTATCGTCGGCGGCGCGCAACATCTCGTAACTTTCGGCAGCAAACTAGCGGGATATATGGGCGTCCCCGAAAGAATCGTCGCGATCACCCTTGTCGCAATCGGCACGTCGCTGCCCGAACTTGTCACGACGATTACGTCGATTATCAAGAAAAAACACGACTTGTCCATCGGCAATATTATCGGCGCGAACGTCATCGACCTTTGTTTAATCCTGCCGGTTTGTGCAATGATTTCGGGCGGCAGACTTCCCGTCGAATTCAACTCGCTTTACATAGATATGCCCTTCTGCATAGGCTTCACACTGCTTGCGATTCTGCCTGCGGTTATCACCAAAAAGTTCTCGCGCGTGCAAGGCGGCGTTATCCTTGCAACCTACGTCGCCTATATGACGGTATCGATCGTCCTGTAACGACTTTTCTTTTCAAAAACAAAGCACCGATTTCTCGGTGCTTTTTCATTATTTTTCGATTTTTACGTAATACGTCGCGCGGCTTGCGCCTTTTTTTTCGATTACTCCTTCCGCCGCAAGTTTTTTCAGCGAGCTTTCGACAGAACTGTTGCTTATCGACGGACACAACTTTGCAACGTCCGCTTTCGTAAACTTTCCGATTATTCCGAAAACGGCTTTCCTTACGGTTTCGAGCGCGCCGGCGTTTTCGCTTACGATTTCCATTCTGTCATCAAAGTCGCGGTATGCGGAAACAACCGTTCCCAGAATATATTTTATGAACGGCAAAACGTCTTCTTTCCCGTCTTCCCACCCGTATTGCGATTTTTGCAACGCGGCGTAATACGCGCTTTTATCTTTTGCGATTTTTTGTTCCAGCGAGATATATTTCCCGACCGTATAACCGCTTTTATAAAGCAACAACGCGGTTAAAAGTCTGCTCATTCTGCCGTTGCCGTCCGAAAACGGGTGTATGCACAGAAAATCGTGTATGAAAATCGGAATCAATATAAGCGGATCGACGTCGCCCGTCGATACGGCGATATTATATTCTTCGCAAATTTTGTCCACCGCCTCTTTCGTTTCGTAAGGCGCAAGGGGCGTAAACAGTATGCTTTCCCTGCCGTTCTCGGTAACCGTGATGTAGTTTTGCACGTTTTTGAACTTTCCGCCGATGCTTTTCCCGGAATGGCCATACAATATTTTGTGAAGTTGCAGGATATAATTTGTCGTTATCGGGATATATTCAAAGTTTTCGTGAATGACGTTAAGCGCGTCGCGATACCCCGCGATTTCTTCTTCGTCGCGGTTTTTCGGCGTCGTTTTGTCGTTGCACAGCTGTTTCAGCCTTGTTGCGGTCGTCCTTATTCCTTCGATTTCGTTGGACGATTCGGTGCTTTGGATTTTTGCGATTTCCACAAGTTTTTCAAGGCTGTCCGGCTGACTTTTAAGATAAAGCGACTGCTTCCCTTTGGCTTCGTGTATTGCCGTAAGAAGACTTATCGTTTCAAAATCCCATTTTTTCTCTTTTATCGAGGCATAATTAAACTCTCTCATAGTTTCACCGTAATTTATATGTTTTCTCACAAATTATATGTGTTTTTATGAGAAAAGTCAACTATTTATGCCAAAGTCGCAATTTTCCCCACAAAAAACGGCAGTTTTTACGAGAAAACCGCCGCTTTGTCCGAAAAAACTTCTTTATCAAAGACGCAAAAAGCACCGATTTTTCGGTGCTTTTTGTTTGTGTTTTTGTTCAGTTCGATTGTGTGATAATTAAAACGTTATCGCCCATGTCCGTTGCGCCCGGCGATTTTTTACTTTCTTCGTAACGACTTTTCGCTTCCGCATTGTTTTCGTCCGCCAGCCAGAGTATTTCTTTCGTTTTTATTTCATCGATATAATACGTTATTGAGAATAGTCCTTTGTTATTATTGAATCTCGCGTCCAAGATGCTGAATATTCCATTGCTCAGCATATCGTCGATGCAATTTTTGTATTCGGTTTTGAGTTTTTCCGGAATTCCGCTTAAATCGGGCTCAGTATTTTGCACTTTTCCCAAAAACGACTTATCTATCCCAAATATGATATATTCGCCGTGTTGCTCAAAGTATAATCCTTCCAACTTTTCGCCAGTCCCGCCGTTTTCTTGGTCTTCGTACTCTTGTTTATATGAAGCAAGTGCCTTTCCCGCATAGTCGGCAGATGTGTATTTCATGATATAACCCGTACCGAAACCTATGTGCCATACGCAACCCGGATCGTCGCTGTCGGCTCCGCCGATATATTCAAAAAAAGTTTCAACCGAGTTGTCGGTTTTGAAAACGTAGGTGAAAATTTGTTCGACCAGTTTTTCCACGTCTTCTTTGGTGTAAGAACCGTCTTCACCGTTCTTTTCGCCCTTGTCTTTGTCGCACGCCGAAAACATAAAAATCGACGCGGCAAGTACAATACATAACAATAAAGTCAATAATTTTTTCATTTTTTTCTCCCTTTGCTATATTTGTAACATATTGTTACAAAATAATGGTAACAAACTGTTACATTATTGTCAAGGTTATTTTATGGAAGGATTAAAGATTATCCGAAAAACAAGAAATCTCAATCAGCAACGAGTCGCGCTCGATTTGAATATTTCGCGCGAAGCGTTGTCGTATTACGAAAACGGAAAAAGGGAGCCGAGTTTCGACCTTTTGATTAAGATGTCCGAGTATTTCGGTGTATCGATTGATTTTTTAATAACTGGAAAAGAATTTACCAAGAAATAAGCACCGACTTTTCGGTGCTTTTTAATTGTTCCGTGTATTTTGCTTTTTCGGTGTATTGTGTTTATTCGGTGTATTTTGCGCGGATTTCGTCCACGTCGAGTTGCGTCAATCCGTACTCTTTCAAAAGGTAGTTTTCAAAACTGCCGTATCTTTTGAAAATCGCGTCGCGGGCGGCGTCAAGGTAACTTTTGTCGACGATGAAAAGCGGCTCGTAACTGTTTTTTATGAACGGGTGCACGATTTTCGGGATTTTGTCGAACATTACTTTTCTGATGTTGTCCCGTATTTTCAGACTTTTAAGGTAATCTTTCACGATTTCGTCGTAGGACACGCCCAAAACCGCAAGAAGAAGCGCGCTGCCGCACCCCGCGCGGTCTTTTCCCGCCGTGCAGTGTTGCAAAAACGGCACTTCGCCGCGCTTTACCGCAAGCAGCATATTTTTGTATCCGTCGTTTCCGAAAGGCAGGTACGAATAAAACTCGCACACGTCCGCGGGCTTGATTTTTATGAACATTCTTTCCATTCCGCCCGTCTGCAACTTGAAAACTTTGCCCTTTGTGATGTCATTGGGATAATGCAGATGCTTTGCGCCGATGCGCTCGTAAATATATTCTTTGTTTTTGTCCACCTCGTCGCGGTCGCGGTAATCGAAAACTTCCAAAAGTCCGAGGGTTTTCAAAAACGCGATATCGTTGTCGTTTGCAAAATCCAAAAGACCGCTTCTGAAAAACAGTCCGCTTTTGACTTTTCTCCCGTCCGCCGTGGGGATTCCGCCAATATCTCTGAAATTGAATACGTTGTCCATAAAATACTCCGTATTCAAGTATATCAAACGGCTGGCGGAAAATCAACGGCTATAATATTTTTTTATTACGTTTATAAATTTCTCGGTCGAGTACGAGCCTTCGCGGTTGATGCGCCTCATATAAATCACGCTGTCGGGATCGCCGAATCTTGCGCTCGTTACGCCTTCGTTGCAAGTCAAAGTGATTTTATATCCGAGCTTTTTCAAGGTATCTTTTGCAAGGGCGGAATATTTTCCGAAAGGATATGCGTAAACCGCCGTGTCGTAGCCCGCGTATTCCTTGATTTTGTCGTGCAGTTTCATTGTGTCGGCGGTGAATATTTTCACGTATTCGTCGTCCGATTCGTACGGTTTTTGCGCGATTCCGTAACGCGGCTTGAACTTGTGCATTCCGAAACTGTGATTGCCGAAATATATCACGCCGTCCTTTGCCGCGTCCGCCATTTCGTCCCAGGTTATGTGCGAATAGTTGGGGTTTTTGGAGTCGCCCGACGTCGTCGTATGTTCCGAATATGCCCCGACAAGGTTGATGACCGCCGTGAATCCGTGCTTTTTCAGAATCGGCACGGCGTAATATAAATTGTTGTAATGCCCGTCGTCGAAAGTAATAAGCACGGGTTTTTCCGGAAGCATACCGCGCCCTTCCGAAAACGCGATGATTTCAGCGGGAGTTACCGAAACGAACCCTTCGTTTTTAAGCGCGACAAGGTCGTTTTCAAGTTGTTTTTCGCTGACGATATATCTTCCTTTGCTTCCGTTCAAAACGCTGTGATACATTATCGTTACGATTTTCGTTTCGAGAACTTCCGCCCTTGCGTATCAGGGAGCCGAGCGGGGCGCCGATAAAGAAGAGGATGAAGCAGGCGTCCGATGAGCACGAGAAGCACTATCTGGATGGTCTTCAAGCCGCCGTGAAGGTGCTGATGAACACATTCTACGGCGTGTTCGCTTCATCGTTCTACAGATTCACCGACAAGAGCATCGGTGCGGCGATCACGTCGTTCGCCAGAGCCAATGTCAAAGGGATCATCGGAGACCTCCAATCCGAAGGGCACAACGTCGTCTACTCCGATACGGATTCCGTGTTCGTGCAATCCCCGGGATCCACCCTCGAAGAGTCGGTGGACTTCGGCACCAGGATGGCCGACAAGTACTCCCGCGACGGAGGAACCCTGGAATT
>OQVQ01000437.1_pt1 | contig 20145 bp, 23 predicted proteins | sample 1691491 | NCBI WGS metagenome assembly OQVQ01 (sample SAMN03418252, study PRJEB22391) | human gut metagenome | biome: human-gut; feature: organic feature; material: feces | host: Homo sapiens | place: Tanzania | collected 2013-01
GTTTTTCAAGGTATTCAGAGGGGCATTCTCCCAGCGCAGAAAAACACTTGCGAACTCGCTCTCCTCGGCTCTCGGCATAGACAAGCAGGAGATAACACGGGTGATAGAAAGCGTCGGTCTGCCGTCAAATATCCGACCCGAACAGCTTAAAATGGAAGATTTCATCGCAGTTGCCGAAAAAATAAGCATATAAGGAATGAACATATGATAAAGACAAAGCTTACTGCGCTTGCGGCTGCTCTCATGCTGCTTGCGTCCTGCACTAAAATAGAAAATGTCCCGACAGGCGGCGAGATAACATCAGCCGGACCCGATACGGAAACAACAGCCGAAACGACCGTCACCGAAACGGAAACGACAACGACGGCTCCGCCCGAACCCGAATATGCCGAGATATCCTTCCTCGCAGTCGGCGATAATCTCATACATTCGAGCATCTACAAGCAGGCGGCGGCAAGGGCTGCGGCAAACGGCAAAACGGGCTATGATTTTGAATATGCCTACAAGAATATCGAGGACGATATCGCAGCGGCTGACATTGCCGTGATAAATCAGGAAACTCTTATCTGCAACGGACTTTACGAGCCTTCTACCTATCCTATGTTCAATTCCCCGCCCGAGCTTGGCGACCATATGCTTGACATAGGCTTTGACGTGTTCACGATAGCAAACAATCACACTCTGGACAAAGGCACGGACGGACTTTCTGCGTGCCTTGACTACTGGGCGGCACGTCCGCAGGCAGTTGTGGCGGGCGCATACCGTGACAAGGAGGACGAGTCGCATATCCGCACGCTTGAAAAGGACGGCGTTGTATTCTCGTTCCTTGCCTACACTGAGTCGCTGAACGGTCTTTCCCTCCCCGAAAATTCGCCGCTCGTTATCGGCAGGACGGGAGATACCGACCTTATGTGCGAACAGATAAAAGCAGCCAAGGAGATATCGGATATCTGCGTTGTGGCACTTCACTGGGGCGTTGAAAATTCGGATATCATAAGCGAGGAGCAGCGCATCACGGCGAAAAAGCTTGCCGATGCGGGTGCGGATATCATAATCGGAAATCATCCGCACGTTCTGCGTGATATCGAGGTCATCGAGCGTGAGGACGGCGGCGAAACCGTCTGCGCATATTCCCTCGGAAACTTCATATCCGCACAGAGTGTCGGACAGAACCTTATCGGTGGCATACTTACGTTTGATATAACGGTAAACCTCACGGACAAAAGCTTTGACCTTGACAATATCCTGCTGACTCCCATCGTAACGCATTATGACGGAAATTACCATGATATAAGGATATACAAGCTTTCGGAATATCCCCGTGAGCTGGCTGATTCGCATGGAGTGCGGAATTACTCAAAATTCGGATATGACTACATATATGCGGTGCTTGAACAGAACATAAGCCCGCAGTTTCTGAACATTGAAAGGGGCAATGAAGATGCCGAAATCACAGGGCTGCAAGAACAAGCTCCTGCTGCTTGAACGCTTTTTTGAAAGCAGGACAGATGAAGAGCATTACGTCACTCTGAGCGATATACTCGCCGAGCTTTCCTCTCACGGGATATCCGCAGAACGCAAGTCGATATACAGCGACATAAATACGCTGCGTGAGATGGGCATGGACATACGCATGAGGGGCAGAAACGGCTATTATCTCGCAGAAAGGACATTTTCCGCCGATGATATCAGGCTTTTGTCCGAGCTGGTTTTATCATCGAAATATGTTCCTGTGAAAAAATCCGCAGAGCTGTGCGAAAAGCTGAAGACCCTGACAAGCGCATATCATGCCGATAATATAAAGCGGAACATCTTCCCCGCCGACAGGGCAAAAGCGTCGGATATTGATGCCCGTGCTGCCGTAAATGCCGCAGAAACGGCAATAAACAGCGGCAAAACCATGTCTTTTTGCTATGTTTCCTATATTTCGGGACGTGACATCGTATATGAAAACGGCGGAGAGCCTATGACCGTTTCACCGCTAGCTGTCATGACTGTGAATGGAGAATTCATCATCGCAGCGGACTATAACGGAGATGTGCTGCCGTTTTATGCCGAAAGGATATCCGAACCGTCCGTCGGTGATGCTGACGGCGCAAAGCGGAAATTCAATGCACAGGAATTTGCGGACAGCATAAGAAAGTTCCGCTCGGAAAAGGCGGACGCTGTTACGATTGAATGCGAAAGCTCGGTTTTAAGCCGTATGTACGGCATTTTCGGACGTGATATGACCGTTGCAGAAGCTGAGGGAACAGCTCTTGTTTCCGTGAAATGCGGACTTACCGAGGAATTTTTCGGCGCAGTAGCATCGTTCGGCGGAAAAGCGAGAGTTATCCTCCCGGAAGACGCGGCGGAGGAATATGAGCGGTTTGCGGAGAAGATAATCGGATAACGCAAACGAAATGCTTGACAAAACGGCGGAAATCGGTTATAATTTATCCTGCGAGTAAGCTATGCGATAGCGTGAACGCTTTATGGTCACGAGGAAAGTCCGGGCATCACAGAGCGGGGCAGCTGCTAACGGCAGCCGAGGGCGACCTTAGGGCTAGTGCAGCAGACATAACGCCTTTTTTATAGGATTTGGATAGACCCTTTACTTCTAAGATGTTACCCATAGCTATTGACCATTCCTTCCCTGAGTCTGTTTGTTTTTTATCTCTGTATATAGGATAGCACATATATACGCCCGTGTCAATGGAATTTACATATCTTTAGCTTTTCTTTATGTTTATAAAGCATAACTTAATACATATATCAAAATCCAAAAGAAAATCCCGCTGATATTTATGAATATGTAAATTGAATTTACTATTGTAAACAAAAAAGAGAGCTGTTTTTACAGCTCTCATAGGGAATGACGATGCATTCTCCTTATTAAAAAAGGCGTTATGGCTGCGGACAATGTAAGCTTTGAGGTCGGCGAAGGCGAGATATTCGCTCTTATCGGACCCAACGGCGCAGGCAAAACGACAACTATCAGAATGATATCAACACTTATCACCCCGACAGGCGGAGATGCTTTCGTGGACGGTCACAGCATAGTGAAGGAACCCGGAAAGGTCCGTGAATGCATTACCTATCTCCCCGACGAGGCAGGCGCATACAAGACCATGACAGGCAAGCAGTACCTCGACTTCATGGCAGGTCTTTTCACAGATGACAGGCACATCGCAGAGCAGTATGTTCAGACAGCGATAAACATCTGCGGACTCGGAACAAGGCTCGATGAAAAGATAGGCAGCTATTCACGAGGCATGATAAGAAAGCTCCTCCTTTCAAGAGCGGTAATGACACAGCCTAAGCTCGCTATCATGGACGAGGCAACATCGGGACTTGACGTTATCAATGCGCTTGAAATAAGAAAGATGATAAAGAAGCTTTCAAAGGAAACGGGAATGTCCTTCCTGCTTTCATCTCACAATATGCTCGAGATAGAATATGTTTCGGACAGAGTGGGCATCATCACAAAGGGAAAGCTGATGGTGACGGGCGCAATAGACGAGCTGAAGCAGAGATACAATGCTGCAAATCTCGAGGAAGTCTTTGAAAGGGTGGTAATAGAAAATGAAGTTCGGTAATCTTCTGAAAAAAGAGCTTCGTGAACTGCTGACAAAGCAGGCGATAATCAGCATGGCGTTCATGCTCCTGCTGTTTGCTTTTCTCGGTCAGATGCTCGGAAATATGACTGACACTATTGAAGATACATCAAGCGCAACCATATGCGTTCAGGATAAGACGGATTTTACAGCAGACATAATAGAAGGACTTAAAGCCAAGAACATAACCGTTAATGAAGTTGAATTCACAAGCGATGACTATGCGGCAGAGCTTGAAAGACTTGACATCGACAGCGCAGTTATCATTCCCGAGGGCTTCACGGAAAGCATTCTCGTCAAAAAGGAACCCGCTCCCCTCAAGGTAGTAAGCTCGGTAGGCACAGGCGGAATGATCTCCTCTATGAAGAGCATGACAGCATCGGGCGTTATTTCGGACATCGAAGATGCTGCGGAAGATGAGATCCTCCTCAGAACATACGGCATCACAGACGATGAGATCGCAAGGATAAAAGCGCCTGTCAAAATGACAGAGATCTCTGTACTTAACGGAAAATCGGCAGAAGTTCCGAGCGACAGCCTCAGCGCAGTTCTCATGATGCAGTCAATGATAGTTCCTGTCGCACTGTTTTTCATGGTAATGATGGCATCACAGATGATAATGACAGCTATATCGACGGAAAAGATCGACAAAACACTTGAAACTCTCCTTTCGACCCCTGTTTCCAGACTTTCGATACTCGGCGCAAAAATGACAGCAGCAGTTATCTCCGCACTCCTGAACGCCGCAGTCATGATGATAGGCATGGTGCTTTATGTCGGCGGAATGATGGGTTCGGCGGCAGACGAGATCGTAATATCAATGAATGCCGCAGGCGATCAGGTATCCACAAGCAGCACAGATATCACAAGCGCACTGGCAGCTATGAGCGAGCTTGGCATGAACGTATCGGCAGGCAGCTACATTCTCTTCGGCATACAGATATTCCTTTCGGTAATGATCGCACTTGCTATCTCCCTTATCCTCGGCGCAATGGCAACTGACATCAAATCCGTTCAGACACTTACAATGCCCATCATGATCGTGACACTCGTTCCCTTCATCGTAACGATGATGGCTGACCTCAGCTCAATGTCAGCAGGCGTAAAGATCATAATGTACCTTATCCCCTTCACACATTCCTATACGGCACTGAGCAATCTTATGTTCGGCAACTACGGACTTTTCTGGGGCGGATTTGCATATCAGCTTGTATTCTTTGCAGTGTGCATGTTCCTCGCAGTAAGACTGTTCACGACAGATAAGATCTTCACAATGTCCTATCAGATGGGCGCAAAGACAAAAAAGAAAACACCTGCGGCTGAGTGACGGACAATAAAAACTGCGGCAGAAACGGTAAAATGTTTCTGCCGCAGTTTTTTATGCGTTTTCGCTGATTATCCTTTCGACTTCATCGACCGAAAGCTGAACTGCTTTTGCAATTATTTCTGTTGATATGCCCTGCTTTCTGAGGGAGAATATTACGGAAAGCTTTTCTTTGTATGCACCCTTTTCCATGCCCTGCGCAATGCCCTTCTCCATGCCCTGCGCAATGCCTCTCTCCATGCCCTGCGCAATGCCTCTCTCCATGCCCTGCGCAATGCCTTTCTCTATGCCCTGCGCAATGCCCTCTTTCATGCCTCTGTCCCAATAAAGCGAACTAACATTACACATAGACTCGACCTCCTTATCAAGCTTCTGCTCCATAGGAACAGAATACTCGCTGTGTATTATCTTCTTTTTATCCTTTGCGGGAATATCTGCAACAAGCAGAGTATACAGCATACGTATTATTCCCCTGCATTCTTTTGTATCCGAGCCGCCGAGACATATCATAACTATATTCATAAGATCATAGCCACGTATATCCCGCTCTGTATCCTCAAGCTTTCCAACGAGATCCTCACGCTTCATCTTATACAGCGAGATCGTATTTTCATGCCTTTTATCGGGAGATGTGCATATCCAGACCGAATATACCTTCTGTATCTTCCCGTAATCCGACTTCGTGAACACAGTACCGTACTGCGATGAGATCATTCTTGACACATAATATTCCGCACGCTTTATCAGCGGATATCCTGCATTGAAATTGTTCTGGATCTCAAGGTTGATTATAAGTGCTATAGTTTCATCCTGCGGCGTTCTCGCAGTAAACTTGATATCATAAAGACGTGAACCTTCGCTTATGCTGGCATCTTCAACGCCTTCACCTACTATAACAGGCGGGACCGTATCCCTGTCAACAGGCGTATCTCCTATTGAAACTTTCCCTATCAGCGGGATTATCTCGTCTATCGTGCTGTCCATGTACTCAGGAATGACTGCCTGCATTATCCTTGAAACTATCTGCTTGGACGATATGATCCTTTTGCAGCATCGATCAAGACTTGCCTTCAGACCTCTTTCTTCGGCTGATTCAAGCATCTCAGCTTCGTATGATCTTATGTCCATCGGCATTCACTCCTTCCCATCTGCCTATATTTTAGCACAAATCTCCCGTTTTATCAATAGATTTCATGATTTTTTTCCTTGCATCATATATTGCCGAAAGAAAGAAAAAATGATATAATAATACCGAAAGGAATGATAATATGCCGTTTTCAGTCAAAACGATAGATTTCCTCGCAGAAAACCGCCTGCATGACAGCAAGGCTTGGTTCGAGGAACACAAGGACGATTATAAAAAGTACGTAACAGCACCGTTTGCGGAGATCATCGAAAAGCTCGCCCCCGTGATGGAAAGCATCGACAGCGAAATAATCTGCACCCCGAGATGCGTTTCCAGAATATACCGCGACACACGATTTTCCAACGACAAGACCATGTTCAGGGACAGTATGTGGGCATCATTCAGACACAAGCGTGAACCGAGAGAGCCTATGCCCGAAATGTACTTTGCGATATCCCCCGACAGCTTCGAGTACGGCGTGGGATTTTACTGCGCAGGCACTGCCAACATGGAGGCGATACGCGGATATATCCTGAGCGGCGACAAGGACTTCAAGGCTGCCGACAGGGCATACCGTGCATCTCAGCTCGAAATGGGCGGTGAATGCTACAAAAGATCGCATTACCCCGATGAAAAAGAAGATCTCCGTGAGTGGCTGGACAGAAAAAACATCTACTTTGTCCGTGACACCAAGGACAGCGGGCTTGTTTTCAGCGACAGACTCTCGGATTATCTCGCAGAAGGCTTCACCGAATGTGCGCCGATCTTCCGCTTTCTTATGAAGGCAAAGCACAAGGCTTCGGAGATGAAATAAGGCTGTCGGATATCTCTGAAAATCTCCTATTGACAAATAAAGCTATATGTTGTATAATATGGTACAATATATAATTGAATTTGAAAGGATATGCTGCTTATGCCGTTTCAGATAGAATTCATCACTGCACCGCTTATAGGCACGGTCATCGGATATTTCACGAATTATCTTGCCGTAAAGATGCTGTTCCGCCCATATAATCCGATAAAAATAGGCAAATTCACCCTGCCGTTCACACCCGGAATAATCCCGAAAGGCAAGCCCAGACTCGCATCTGCGATAGGAAAAGCTGTCGGAAGCTCGCTGCTGACCGAGGAGGCGCTCCAGGAAACTCTGCTCTCGGAGGAAATGCTCGAAAGCATAGGAACATCAATTGACAGCTGGCTCGACAATAACCGTGACAACAGCACCTCTCTGCGTGCGCTTCTCGACAGCTTTACAGGCAGCGCAGACAGCATGATCGACGGCGCATCAGATCTCATAACCGAAAAGATCCTGAAAAAAGCCGATGAATTCGGCATCGGACGGATAGTTGCCGAACAGGTATCCCGCATCATAAGGGAAAAAACTCAGGGCACCATGCTCCAGATGATGGTCACGGACAATCTCCTTGAAAATATTTCGGGACATGTTTCCTCCGCAATTGACGGCTATATCGCCGAACACGGTGATGAGCTGGTCCGCCCCAAAGTCAAGGACGAAACCGCAAAATTCATGGACCGCACAGGCGGCTCTATGATCGTTTCCGCCGAAAAACACGGCGCTGACATCAGGGGAATGATACTCAAGATCTACATAAGAGCGGTTTCATCGGGTCTTGGCGGCGCACTTGAAAAGATAAATATCCCTGCAATAATCGAAAAAAAGATCAATTCGATGGATATGAAGGAGATAGAGGAACTGACATTCTCGGTCATGAAAAAGGAGCTTGATGCCATCGTGTGGCTGGGCGGCGTTATCGGCTTTATCCTCGGACTTTTCAACCTTCTCTTTTGATTGACATAACGTAAATTTTATATGGATATAAAATTAAATAAGTTTACTATCATTCCAAAAATCTGATATATAGGCGATTTTTTCGGCGCACAGCTGTAAATAATACTTAAACTTCGTGATTTTTTTATCAAAAACACTTGATAAATCCTGCGGAATGGTGTAAAATATAGTTAGTAATTTTTTAGGAGGTATAATCCCATGTCAGTTAAAGTTGCTATTAATGGTTTTGGCCGTATCGGCCGTCTTGCTTTCCGTCAGATGTTCGGCGCTGAGGGCTACGAGGTTGTTGCTATCAACGACCTGACTAAGCCTTCCATGCTCGCTCACCTTCTGAAGTACGATACCGCTCAGGGCGGCTACTGCGGAAAGATCGGCGAGAACCTTCACACTGTTACTGCTGATGATGAAGCAGGTACAATCACAGTTGACGGCAAGACTCTGAAGATCTATGCTAAGGCTAACGCTGCTGAGCTCCCTTGGGGCGAGATCGGCGTTGACGTAGTTCTCGAGTGCACAGGCTTCTATGTATCCAAGGCTAAGAGCCAGGCTCACATCGATGCCGGTGCTAAGAAGGTTGTTATCTCTGCTCCTGCAGGCAACGATCTTCCTACAATCGTTTACAACGTAAACCACAAGACTCTTACTAAGGAAGACAACATCATTTCTGCTGCTTCCTGCACAACAAACTGCCTCGCTCCTATGGCTAAGGCTCTGAACGACTACGCTCCTATCGCTTCCGGTATCATGAGCACGATCCATGCTTACACAGGCGATCAGATGATCCTCGATGGTCCTCACAGAAAGGGCGACCTGAGAAGAGCAAGAGCAGGTGCTGCTAACATCGTTCCTAACTCCACAGGTGCTGCTAAGGCTATCGGCCTTGTTATCCCTGAGCTGAACGGCAAGCTCATCGGCTCCGCTCAGAGAGTTCCTACACCCACAGGTTCTACAACAATCCTCACAGCTGTTGTAAAGGGCAAGGATATCACTAAGGAAGGCATCAACGCTGCTATGAAGGCTGCTGCTACTGAGTCCTTCGGCTACAACGAGGAGCAGATCGTTTCTTCCGATATCATCGGCATGAGATATGGTTCACTGTTTGATGCTACTCAGACAATGGTTTCCAAGATCGACGATGACACATATCAGGTACAGGTTGTTTCCTGGTACGATAACGAGAACTCTTACACATCTCAGATGGTAAGAACAATCAAGTATTTCGCTGAGAACTGCTAATTTTTAGCGCTCCATAGTAAATACAATGCCCCGTCCGATGACCTCGGACGGGGTTTTTCTTATATTTTACACCGATTTTATCAAGACATCTCAAAAAATGTGTTATTATAAAAGAAAAAGACGGTGATAATGTGAGATCGTTTGACACTAAGAGAACGGAAAACAATATGAAAAATCCAAGCGGAGAGCTGCTCATCAAAGATCCGCGGGAATATTATTTCAGTGGAATGAAGCTGTCCGACAAGCAGTATAATGTCTGCTGCTCCTGCGAAAGCATCGCCCCCGATCGGGAAATGCTTGAAAAAGTGCGCATGCATAATGCAAAAACGCATACAAGTGTCGGTGCGTGCATACTGCTGTTTATGCTGTTCACAGCCCTGGGCATAGCTCTGTCAGGCATCGCCGAAACAGCAGGCATCTTTGCCCCGATAATAGAAAAGTTCTCGATATTGACGATCTCACCGCTCGTGTCGCCTGCGATTTCCGCTGTCATTGTCATTCTGATAGTCCGCCTTGAAAACCGCAGCCGCCGCACAATAGCTGAAGCCATTGACGGCGGCAGGTACCATTTCTTCCGCTGCACGGTCGTTTCAAAGGGATTTACATCTTATAAAGACGAGGACGGCTGGATCTTTTTCACCTACTACGCCTTTCTCGGCAAAATGGCAGTGCGCACCGATGAAGAACGATATGAGCAGCTGAAAGACGGCGATGAAGCCGTGATCGTCATAGTGGATACGGACAGCTGCAGCCGTGCCTACTTCCCTTCCCTCTGAGCAGCCGGCACAATGTATATTCAGCGGCATTCCGTACCGTGATATCGGTATGAACGCCGCTTTTTATGTTCATATCAGCCTGCGAACACTTTGACTTTCTGTATAATATATCCTATGTGAAATTTTTGCGCCGCTTTTATATCATTAAATTGAAACCATATTTGCATATTTATACTGAATACTAAATAAATTACTTGCCAAAAATCTGCTGAATATGTTGATATCTCGGCATATCTGATTTGAAAATCGCATTTTAATTAATATTTATGACTTGTTTTATTCTCATATCGTTACAATACGGATAACTATACAGAGAGTTATTTTTATGGATATCCGTCATCAAAAATGCCTGTAATTATAGTATATCTTGAGCATATCGGCTGAAATGGTTACAAAATTATCGGCAAATAACGGAAATAACGGTCATCATATTTGTTGGTATTGCACAATATTTCACAAATTAATTTGTGCTAAAAGCCGAAAAGAATGAATAAATTGCACAGAATGCGGGCAAAAGGTTGATTTTTTCTGCAAAAAGGGTATAATAGATGATAGTTGTTGTTACTGATTTGTAATTGTTTTGTTCCTTTTTGAAAGGAGATGTGCAAATGCCTGCGGAACATAAAATTAAAACGTTTAATGCAAAAAAGCCCGCTGTTTTCATCAATGCAGTAGGCAAATGCGTCAGCGATACAGCATTCTGGTGTGCGGCATCGGCTGCGGAAGCAGTAAAGAAAGCCGCTGTTTACATATTTAAAAAGGCTGCTCCGAAAGCAGAAGAGCTGGCTGTCTCCGCTGCGAGATCGGCTGCCGCTTCGTTAGGAAAGCTCAAGGCAAGATTTAAGGATTCTGCTTCTCTTATCGGCTGCTTTATCCGGCATAAGCGCGAGGTCGGCACAAAACAGGCCTTCGCAATGCTCAGAGATGAAGTGAAGCAGAGCAAGGAAAAGCAGAGAAAGCTTGCCGCAACTATTGTAAATTACGGTCTGCCTGTTATCACCTGCGCTATTCTTGTTAATGTTATCACGGCAGAAACAAATGTTGACTATGCAGTCGCAGTTGAATATAACGGTCAGGAGATCGGTCTTGTAGAAGCAGATGTCGTTATGGAGGAAGCTAAGCAGGCTGTTCAGAGCAAGATCACATATTACGATGTTAATGAGGACGTTTACCGTTCGGCATCCATCGCTGTAAAGGCTGTTTCCTCGCAGGACGAGGTCATAAACGAAGAACAGCTCGCAAAAAAGATCGAAGAACAGCTCCCCGAGCTGACTACCGCTGTTACCGCAGCTGAGGAAAACGCTCAGGCTGAGATCAGAGCAGAGGAAGTCACCGAGGAAGAGCCGGAAGAGATTAACGGCAAGGTCAAGGCCTTCGCTGTTACCGTTGACGGCGAATTCATTGGTGCTGTAAAAAACACAGAAAAGCTCACAGAATACATTGATTCCCTTAAAGAAGAATATTCCGATGATGAAAGCGTTGTAGATGTTGAATTCAACAGGGATATCGAATTCGATACGGAAAACTTTGTAGATCCCGAGGATATCCACGATGAAAATTATTACGTTGATATCTTTGATTCAATAGTAAGCGAGCCGGTTTATTACGAAGTACAGCTGGGAGATAATCCTTGGAACATCGCAAGAGATAACGATATGTCGCTTGACGAGCTGAAGGAATGCACCGCTACATATGAGGGCGAGGTTATACCCGATATCACCGAAAGATGCAATGTCGGAACTGTTATCCAGCTGAGCCAGGAGGTCAAGTATCTCCAGCCTGAGGTCATCAAGGAAGAAACTTACCAGGTTTATTACAGCCTCCCCGTTGTTGAGATCGAGGACGATACACTGTTCAAGGGACAGGAAAGAATCGATACAGAGGCTGTCAAGGGTATTCTTGAATATCACGTTTACGCAACATATAAGGACGGCGTGAAGATCTCCGAGGAAGAGATCGAAAAGCCCGCAACCATCGAGCAGGCAACTGCCGAGGTCAAGAGAGTCGGAACCATTGAGCCTTCCACATACGTAAGCACAGGTTCGGGCGGCTCTGGCGATTACTACTGGCCTGTGGCAGGCGGTTATATCTCCGCTTACCAGGGCGACGGAAGAGGTCATAAGGGCATTGATATCGCAGCTCCTTACGGTACTCCTATCTATGCCGCTGAAGAGGGTCAGGTAATCGAAACAGGAAGCGGCTGGAACGGAGGATACGGCAACTGTATCAGGATCCAGCATCCCAACGGAACTATCACAGTCTATGCTCATCAGAGCAGCCTTGCAGTAGGCTACGGCGAATATGTCGTTAAGGGACAGCTGATAGGCTATGTAGGAAGCACGGGAGATTCAACAGGAAATCACCTGCATTTCGAGGTTCGTTCAAACGGACGTTATCTCAATCCTCTCGATTATGTATCGCAATATTAAATGACAAATACCGCTTAGACTTGGTTTAAGCGGTATTTTTTTAAGGAGATATTATCATGATAAAGCCAATAGTACGGGACGTTATCCTGCTTTCGCAGAAATCCTCCCCTGCCGATAAAAATGACACGGAAACGATAAATGATCTGCTCGATACGCTGAAGGCAAATGCCGATCACTGCGTCGGAATGGCGGCAAACATGATAGGCGTGAACAAAACCATACTCGCAGCACAGCTCGGAAAGGACTATGTTGTGATGATAAACCCCAAGATCACCGACAGATCAAAGGCATTCGACGAGGTAAAGGAAGGCTGCCTGTCGCTCACGGGAGTGCGTCCCGCAAAAAGATACAGAACTATCACGGTCGAATATCTCGACAAAAAATTCAAGAAGAAAAAGCAGACCCTCAGCGGGTTTGATGCACAGATAATCCAGCATGAGATGGATCATTTCGACGGAGTGATAATATAATGCATTTGCGGGTTTGTCAACGGAAATTCAACATTTCTATTGACAAACCCGTTTTTTTAGTGTATAATATTAATATTGTCAGTTCAGCTGATGCAGTATTATAAGCCGCTGTGGTGAAATCGGCAGACACGAGGGACTTAAAATCCCTTCGCAGAAATGCGGTACCGGTTCAAGTCCGGTCAGCGGCACCAAGACAATCCCTACAAATGGCGTAAATACGTCGTTTGCAGGGCTTTCTTTTTTATAAAATCTGCTTTTGGTCTTTATTTGGTCTTTACAAACGGTACGGTAAAGACCATTTTTTATTTAAGAGGAAGTGCCTCGGCGACCGCTTCCATTGCCGCTGCCTGTGCCGACTGAAATGTGTGAGCGTAGATCTGCAAAGTCGTCGTTGCCGTGCTATGCCCTAAACAGCTATGTACGGTCTTTACGTCAATGCCGTTTGAGATAAGCACCGAAGCATTGAAATGGCGAAAACTGTGATTACATACATACCGCATTCCTGTTCTATCGCAAAAATTCTTGAAAAAGTATCCCGGAGCTGTGCCGTCAAGAGTAAGACCGTTCCATTTGGTGAAAATACGGTCGGTTTCGATCCACTTACTGCCCACCCTCTGACGCTGAATCTCCTGCAGTTCCTTCCACTTCAAAAGCATATCCATGACCTCATCAGGCAGCTTTAAGGTACGGCAGCTGCTTTCGGTCTTCGGCGTTTCCGTGTAAGTACCGCCTGCCCTTTTGGAATAGATCTATGTTCTGTTTACAGTTACCATATTGGTATTAAAATCCATGTCCTTCCATTCAAGTCCCAGAAGCTCTTGTAATCCGACATACAAAATATCAATAATGAAAGAAAACGGAAAGAAGAGAGAAAAACGGGAACAGGGGTCAGAAAGCTTGATAAATAGGAGGTTTCTCAGTTAGAAAGGCTGAGAATTTTTGACGGCGATTAAGGAACATAAAGAGCAAAAGCAAGCTACTAAGGAACTATTTAAAGGAAGTCCTGCAAAGTACGTATTTACGCATTTTGCAGGACTTTTTTTATATATTTTCCGTCTTTTTGCTTCCTTAGTCAGTTGGAAATATATGTATATACATTTATGCAGTATATTTTTGATTTTATGCAACATAAAATTTCCTGTTTAGTTCCCTTTAGGTTGCTATTAGTTTCATAGCGTTCTAAATCTTTTCTTTTTTCTTTCGTGGAAGCTCAATATCGTTTCTAACTTCAACAAATAAATCCCTAAATTTAGAAAACTGTAAATTTATATTTTTCAGCTGAAAAGTGAAAATTTGATCTAAGTCACTTTTAATTAAACTCAGTTGATTATCAAAAGCATATTGTTTAAATGTATCCATGAGTGTGTTAATTTCGTCAAATAAACTTATAAGCATATCAAGGTATTGTATTTTTTCATCTTCTGATAATGAATCGATGTTAGTTATACTTCTTACTATCATTTCTAATTGGCTGGTTTTTAATCGAATTATTGGATTTTTATCCAATAAGAGCTTGTTAAATTCCTTTGTTGAATAAGATAAATTATCATCTGCTTGATCATATAGATCGTATTCCATCATTGGTTCCTCGCCTGTCTTGATCCAGTGTTCTGATATTTCAAAAAGCTTTGAAAGTAATTTTATCAATGCATCTGAAGGCGTGGTTAAATCTTTTTCTATTTTAGATATATGGGCATTAGTTACGCCGAGTGCATCGGCAAGCTCCTTTTGAGTCATGTCAAATTTTTTACGTATTAATTTAAAACGTGTTCCCATAGTATTCATATTGTGCAACTCCTATAATTAACTGAGTTAATATTTGTTGATGTATACAGTTGATAACTTAACTCAGTTAAGTTATAATATAAGTGGTGCTTAGCTAAATTAAGTATACCATAGATTTTAAAAAAAAGAAAGAGGTGAAAGCATGAAAAAAGAAAGAAATTTTCAGCTATGTGAGTTCGGAAAGGTTATAAAAAAGCGACTTGTTGATCTTGGCAAATCTCAGAAATGGCTTACAGAAAGTATAGGCGTTTCGGGCGTAACTATGCATGCATACATGAAAGGAAAAAGCCAACCGGAAATGAAGAACCTTTACAAGATTTCAACCGTTCTTGATATTAACCTCGTGGAGTTGGTGGAAATTCTTCTCAAGGAGGGCAATACCGAAAAATGACAATAACAGTTAAGGAAGCCGCTGACCTGCTCACAGTAACTGAAAGAGCTGTCAGGATATCTGTTGAACGTAGAAAAATTCCAATTCAGTATACCTACGTTCCCGGCAAAGGACGTGGAGGACGGCAGCTTCGAATAGCGCTTGAAAGCTTGCCTAAGGCGGCACAGGTCAGGTATTACGAACAGAAAGGACTGAATATCCCGCCGGAGCTTGGCGGTTCTGAAGCTTTGGACGAATACACGTTGCAGCAGATCAATGAAGCATACCGAAAGAGTGCGGCGGTGCGCTGCTACTGGCGTTCGGGGCTTGGCGTGACGGCATTTCTTCAAAGGTATAACGAAGAAAACGGCGAAAGCATCACGGAAAGTCAGCTTCGGAAATGGGAAAAGAAATACAAAGAATCAGGGCGCAATCCGGAAAGCCTGATTGACAGGCGGGGCGGATATAACAGAGGAGCTGACAGCATACCGCCGGAAGCTTGGGAATACTTTCTTTCCTGTATCCTTACACCTCAGGAACGTTCCGTTCAGCTATGCTACGATATGACCGCAAAGCAGTTTCCGGAAACAAAGCTGCCGAATGTACGGACGTTTCAGAGACGGTTCAAAGATTTTTCCGAAATCGGAAAGCTGAAAAATTCAGGAAGAAAAGATAAATTTGAAGTTTCGCTAAATTCTTTGAAAAGAGATTACAGCACAGAACATTCAAATTCCGTTTGGGTACTGGATCATCATCTTTCAGATGTTCTTGTCAGAAACAAGAGGGGGAAAATCGTCCGTTTATGGCTTACTGCTGCAATGGACGCACATTCAAGAAAAGCTGTGTCGATAGTTGCAAGGGATAAGCCGCCGAATGCGGAAGCAATTAAAAAGGGGCTCAGGATCGCAATGACTGAATACGGAGTTCCCGAAACGCTGCTGACGGACAACGGCAAGGATTACAAGTCAAAAAGCTTTAATGATATGATAGCAGGACTTTGCAGCGAAGGAATTGAAGTTGATACAATAAGGGCGATACCGTATCACGGACAGTCAAAAATGATCGAAAGATTCTTTAAAACGCTAGAAGAACGTTTTGGAAAGCTGTGGTATTCTTATGCGGGCAATAATGCAAAGGATCGCCCCGACTATCTTAAAAAGCTTAATAAGGAGCTTGCAAAGGATCTGAATGTTCCGACAATGGACGAATTCATACAAAGACTTGAAGGATACATTTCCGAATATAACGAAACCGTTCACACCGGAAACGGCATGGACGGCAGGACACCCAACGAAGTATATACAGAGGACTTGCAGGAAGTAAGGCGGATAGATCCGTACAAGCTTACACTGATATGCGGAGAAGCAACAACGGCTGTTGTCGGAAAAAACGGCGTAAGGCTGATGCAGAGGGACTATCTGAACAGGGACGGCGAGCTGATAAAGCTTTTCGGCAGAAAGGTGACTGTCAGATATATTCCCGAAAATATAGATGTTGTTTTTGTTTATGACGAAGAAGACAGATTTTTCTGCAAAGCGACAGCTACAGAGCTTACACCGTACAGAACCACTACAATGGACGATTACAGAGAAAGCAGAAGGATCAGAAAGGCAGCGAAAAAGATCATTGACGAATGCTTGCCCAAGACAACAAGGCTTTCCATGCATGAAACCGTTGCAGCGCTTCAATATGAAGAAAAATACGGAATACCGCCGCTTGATGTTACTGCTGATATAGGCAGAAACAGCGTTGAAGCAGCGGAGAAGAAGGAAGAATATGCAGTGGATTTCGATCCGTTTGCGGTAAATCAATAAGGAGGTTCACCATGATAGAAGAAACCAGAAAAGAGCTTGCCGAATTTCTTGCAGAAAAAAGGATAAGCCAAAGACAGGCAGCAGACGAAAGCGGGCTTTCGGCGGCGGTTGTTTCAAACTTTCTGAAAGGTACATACACGGGCGATAATGCGAAGGCTGCAGAAACCCTAAACAGTTGGTTAATGCTTGCAAAAGAACGCTTGAATTCCGCTGACAGGTCGGAATTTTACGGCGATATGCATAATACTGTAAGAATAATTTCAGCGGCGCACTATGCGCACACATATTGCGAAATGATACTTGTTTACGGAGATTCGGGAGCAGGCAAGACAACAGCGTTAAAGAAATACGCTGCTGAAAATGCAGGTGTTTCCTACATAGCAATAAACAGTGCCGAGAGATCAGCGGCGGCGGTTCTGAAGCGGATCGCTTCGGAACTGGGACGGAATGCGGCGGGAAGCTGTTCCGATGTAATGAACAGGCTTGTTGAATTCCTTAAGGGTACAAAGCGGCTTATCATCTTAGATGAAGCGGATCATCTTACAATATCCGCTCTTGATGCGGTAAGAAATCTGAATGACGAAGCGGGAGCGGGTATTGTGCTTTCGGGAAACTACAAGCTTTTTAATCAGCTGTATTTCGGTGCAAGAGGTGCAAAAAGCTATGAATTCGATCAGCTGAAAAGCCGTCTGTATCTGAAAAAGAGGATAACCAACGGATACAAGACCGAGGAGCTTGCAAGAATATTTCCCGCAGCGAACAAGAAAGCGCTGACACTTCTGAAGAACATAGCTGACAACGAGAGCCTGAGAGCCGCAAAGAAGCTTTACAGTCTGACAATGAACAATTCTGAAAAGACGGGAACAGCGTTTTCAGAGAAGATTTTCCTTGATACATACAAGTATTTCAGCGAGGGAGTGTTCAGATGAAAATAATATCGGATATATTCGGGCTTGGCGCTGTTCTGATGTTTATGTTCATCATTTATGGACCGATCGGAGCATATGAAGCGGAAACAATAAGCGGCTTGCAGTTTCTGAAATGTCTTTTCCTTTCAGGAATTGCAGAAACGGCATTGATCGCAGGGAAAAGGATAACGGCGGCTGTTACCGCAAATAACAGCCGCCGCATAAAAAGAGCTTCAAACAACAAAAAAGAAGCATCTTAATTGTATCAGATTCCCGGCAATTTGTCAAGTGCCGCTAAATCGAAGAGAAACGCCCTCAGAGCCGTTTTGATGCATGAACGCAGAATTTCATTAAAAGCTGCTTTAAGGCTTAAAAAAACAGCGTTCAACACCTTAGAAACAGTATATAATCACAAAGGAGAAGAAAAACATGAAAGAGTTGAAAAATTGTCCGCTTTGCGGTTCGCACGGTGAGCTTACAAGCATTCCGTTCGCATTAACACAGAAATACTTTGTCAAGTGTTCAGGCTGTCTTCTCAGATCGGCAGCTATTGAAGTCAATGACAAAAAAACACCTACACAGGCTATTGATGAAGCAGTAGGTCTTTGGAACAGCAGAACAGAAGATACAAGGCGTGTTAAGGTCAGGAGGATAAACCGTGTTAAAGCTCAATAATTGCCCGTTTTGCGGCGGCAAAGCGTACATACTTAAATCCAGCATATTTATGAGGGAATGCTACTGCGTAAAGTGTGAGAGCTGCGAAGCTCAGACAGCAGCAATATTTACAGGGATAAATTTACCTGTCACACATTTTACAACCACAAGCGAAGCGGCTGCAAGATCGGTCAAACGCTGGAACGGAGAACGCACAATATAGAACCCATTTCAACAGGCAGCCGGGCAATTTGTCCGGCTTTTTGTTACTTTCATATTTTCGCAGTAAAATAAAAAATGTTACAGTAATGGAGGTATACAACCGTTATGCTTACGAAAAGCGAAAAGCTTGAAGCCCTTGAATACTCCGGCAGCGAAACAGTCAAAGCCATTGCCGATATAGTAGGCAATGAAAAGACACTTGAGCTTGTAGAGTGTTTCGGCGGTGCTTACGTCTATATTCCTTCACCCGATACCATTTTTATGGAAAAGAGAAACGAACATATCATGCGGGATTACGAAAACGGCGTTAAGCCTAAAGGATTAGCCGAAAAATACAAGCTCACATATGCCGGAGTAATGAAGATCATAAGGAGGAGCAAAAAACATGGAAGAAGCAATGAACAATGAAGCAGTAACCGAAAATGAGCAGGTCAGCAGCGATCCTGATCTTGACAGGCAGGAGCTTGAACAGGATGTGGAACAGCAGATAGAACAGCGGGTGCAGGAAAGATTAGAAGCTGAAAGGCTGAAATCTTATGCAGCCGGAAAAGCTAATTCGGAAAATATATCACCGTATTTTCTGAAATTCGTTGATATGTCAAGCGAAGATGCGATAAACAACAGCTTCAAGGAGCTGCACAAGGCTATCGACGATTCATCTATCAGCCCGAACATGCCATACTTTATGAAAAGCACAACAAACAGAACTTCTCTTGCGGACGGTGAAGGATTATCCCGAAAAACTTTTTCCGAGATAATTAACAGTGCAAGAAAAGCAAATATTGAACTTTAAAAAGGAGTGATCACAAATGTCTGAAAGCAGTATTAATTATGCAAGTAAATTTTCGGATATTGTTGATGAACGTTTCAGCATCGGCTGTGTTACAGAAACAGCAGTAAACAAGGATTACGACTTTACAGGAGTAAATACTGTAAGTGTTTATTCGTCTGATGTTGCCCCGCTTAACAATTATATACGTACAAATACCGGAAACCGATACGGCACGCCTGTTGAGCTTGGCAATGCAAAGCAGGAACTTGAACTGAAGCAGGACAAATCATTTACTTTCACTATTGACCGTGGAAATTATGATGATACTATGATGGCAAACAGTGCAGGAAAGGCACTTGAACGTGAAGTAATGGAAGTTTTAACGCCTGCTGTAGATAAATACAGGCTTTCGGTTATGGCTAAGAATGCGGGTATTTCCGTTGAAATACCTGCTTCCTCACTTGTTGCGGGTGCATATCTGCACTATTTGGAAGTTTCCAAACAGCTTACAGAAGCCCGTGTTCCTTTAGGTGAACGCATTGTATTTATGACACCCGATTATTATCAGCATCTGCTTACCGATACTCATTATACAGGAACGGCAGATGCAGCCGCTGCACTGGCTCAGAACGGAGCAGCAAATTATATATGCGGTGCTTCAATAAAGGTAATTCCGTCCGACTATCTCCCAAAGAATACAAATTTTCTTATTACTCACCCATGCGCTACAGTTTCCCCGATCAAGCTTTCAGAATACAAGATCCATGATAAACCGCAGGGTTTAAGCGGTTGGCTCATTGAGGGGCGTGTTTTCGGATCGATTTCATAACAGCACCGCCGTTCTTTATGTACC
>OQVQ01000441.1_pt1 | contig 20091 bp, 17 predicted proteins | sample 1691491 | NCBI WGS metagenome assembly OQVQ01 (sample SAMN03418252, study PRJEB22391) | human gut metagenome | biome: human-gut; feature: organic feature; material: feces | host: Homo sapiens | place: Tanzania | collected 2013-01
TGAGAAAAAGTTAAGGCACATGAAAAATATATTAAAAATAAACGCAATAAAACTTTTTTTTAAGTAGATGGTAAATTTGTTGCCATTTTATTTTTTTATTTCAGTTTTTTTTAGTACCTTATAGTAGGTCTTGGCAATCCTGGACCTGAATATCACGAGACAAGACATAATGCCGGATGGATGGTAGTAGATAGTTTCGTGAACGATCAGAATGCTACGTTTGCAGACAAGAGATACGGCTACGTAGCGGAAACAAGCGTAAAGGGACGTAAAGTCTTCGTCCTGAAGCCTACAACATATATGAATCTCAGTGGCAATGCCGTGAGATACTGGCTTGAAAAGGAAAATATCCCAACCGAGAACCTACTCGTTATCGTGGACGATCTTGCGCTTCCACTGGGCAAAATGCGCCTTAGAGCTTCTGGAAGCAATGGCGGTCATAACGGTCTTGGCCATATCCAACAACTCATAGGACAGAAATACGCCCGCCTTCGTATGGGTATCGGCAGTGAGTTCTCGCAGGGTCACCAGGTGGATTGGGTACTGGGCAAGTTCAGCGAGGAAGACAAGAAAACCCTTAATCCTTGCATAAATACAGCCTGCGACATCATCAAGAGTTTCATCCTTGCTGGAGTCAACATCACAATGAACCAATACAACAAGAAATAAAATGGCAAATCCAGAGCAAAATTCCGCAAGAATAGACAAATGGCTTTGGGCTGCTCGCATATTCAAGACCAGGAGTATTGCCGCTGATGCCTGCAAGAACGGCAGGGTGACAAAGAATGGCGTCAATGTGAAACCGAGTCATGTGATAAAGGTGGGCGAGACTATCAGCGTCAAAAAGCCACCTATTACGTATTCATTTAAGATACTGAAAGCTATAGAAAACCGAGTAGGAGCAAAGCTTTTGCCTGAAATCTATGAGAACGTGACGGAGGCAAAGCAGTACGAACTCCTTGAGATGTCCCGCATCAGCGGATTCATAGATCGTGCAAGAGGCACAGGTCGCCCTACCAAAAAGGACCGAAGAGCGATGGATGCCTTTATCGACCCTGCTCTTTTCGGCTTCGATGAAGACGACTTTGAAGATGAGGATGACGATTAAGAGCTATCATCCTCCAATCAGCGAATTATCTTTTTGACACTTCCATATTCATCAACGGCAAGAAACAATCCACGTTTTCCCTCAACGGACTGGAGTTTTCTGCCGTTGATGTCGTAATAAGACCTTTTTTTCTCATGCTTTATTGCATTATCAAAGGCGACATCCGTAATTCCAGTATATTCGGAAAGAACGTATGAAAGTCCTGCTTTTGCATTGATTTCTCCCCACCCCATTCTATTATTCGGATAGTCAACACCTTCCTCACGACGAGACGTTTTGGCTATAACGTCCAGAATTTGAGTAGGAGTTAGAGTAGGACAAGCTTCAAGCCAAAGCGCAATGACGCCAGTAACAACAGGTGCAGACATAGAAGTACCACTGGCTACTGTCCACGCATACGTCCTTCCATCGTGCTGAAACCTCTCGATGTCAGGGCTGCCAGCCGCCTCTTCAGGTCTGCTTTCGAGGTAATAACTGCTCATTGCAGATATTACATTCTCGCCTGGAGCAACCACATCAGGCTTGGTAAAGCCCTGAATTGTGGGTCCCATACTGCTAAATCCAGACCTCTTATCATTGGTCAGAAAACCAAATTCTATAGGATTTCCTCGGAAATCACTCAGTGTTCGCGGATAAGAAGTGGAACCAACACAGATTACATTCTTTGTGGAAGCCGGGAAAATGATATTATGTCCAGGCACGGCAGCAACGGATTGAGGACATAAAGTCTTGTTTGCAAAGAGTTCGCCAACGACAGAATGCGCCTCAATATCAACGTTTTTACCCTCCAATGTTAGCATTATTGGGACGTCATATCCTAAACGTCCGCCACCAACACGGTCAAGATAGAACTCAATACCCCACTCCTGCGGATTCAGTCCAGAAGGATAAATGCACAAAGTGAGAGCATACTTGCTATTGTTGACTGTAATAGTGTCTAAACGCATCTGATCCTGCGCTTTTAGAACCTCGTCAAAAGAGTATGTCCGTTGCTCGTTCTGCCCAGAAGAAGTGAAAAAGTCAAGAGTAAAAGCGAACTCATCATCCGAACGCATGAAGATAGTATTACTTCCTCCCCATGCTTTTATAAACGTAGAAACACTTTGATCGTAAGATGATTTCTTGAGATAAGTATTGTTTGAGCCATCATTTCCAGCAGAGGCGCAAAGGATTCTGCCAGGTCCCAGAAGCTTTTCAACGGTTTCGTAATACATAGTTTCGCCATAGAAATCTTCATAACGTCCCTCACTGAAATTGATTACACAAGGCTTACCCTGGCTTTCTGCATAGTCGAAGATATACTTAAAACCGAGAATATCCATTGCATCGGTATGTAAATCCTGGTCTTCTTCGTCAATAACCTCATGATTATCACCACTTAAATTACACACTAAGCACAGGTCTGCATCAGGAGCAATGCCAACATAAGAACTGGAATAACTACCGTTCCATCCACTTCCAGCGGCAATGGCAGAGGTATGTGTGCCATGAAAATCAAATCTATAATCTGCTGTTCGCTTATAATCGAGAAGGCTTTCTTCATCTACGAACTGCCTTCCTACAACCAAAGTTCCATCGTTATCATCTCTCTTTGCCGTTTGATCCCAAAGAGCCTTAATACGATAACGCTGTCCATCAACCGACCAGAAAGTGGGATGTGTAAGGTCAAAACAAATATCCTCCACTCCCACGATTACGTTTCTACCAGTATATCCACTGAATGTCAAGATGTTACCATCAAGAGATTCACCATTTACTTCACGAGAATTTGAAATGATACGAGTAGTGTCAAGAGCCAAATGTGACATTCTTCCAGCCTCTATCCTTTTGATTTCTGGCAAGATAGAAAGAGCATTGAGATTACGCAACGGAATTTTCACGATGTGAATATCATCAAAAGACGCAAGAATAACGCAATCACTCGAAGTCAAAGCGTTGACATCATTAGTTCTGACGAATGCCACGAGAGCTTTATCCTTATGCTTTTCAGTTTTGTTTCCCTTTGCTCTCCACTCCTTATCATACTGTCTCGATGCCACTTTCCTGACGAAAGGCGACATCTTGTTAAAGTCCGGCTTTTGAGAAAAAGCGGAAAGAAGAGGCAGTATATATAATAATAAGGTGAAGAAGAAACGTCTCATAGGCTACAATTCTCTAAGCCAAAAGGATGGAAAGTACAGTACCCCAATGCGCCATTGCGCCGAGAAGCACGAATACATGCCAGATAGCGTGATAATGCTTCTTGGAATCATGCGCAAAGAAATATGTGCCAGACGTATAAAACACACCCTCAAGCAAGAGGAGAAGCATAGAGAGTGTGGAGAGACGCTCCATCACTTCAGGGATGATGAAGAGCACACTCCAACCCATAATGAGGTAGATAGCGAGCGAAAGACGCGGATATTTTCCCATGGCAAAAACCTTATAGAAAATTCCGCCTATCACTGTTGCCCATTGAAATCCAAAGACCAACCATCCTAACCAGCCACCAACGACTCCAATACATATTGAAGTATAAGAGCAAGCTATCATTACATAGATGCTAATATGGTCGAGCTTGCGCAATACCTGCTTGGCGAAACCAGGATGCACCCAGTGATAAATAGTACTGGCGAGGAACATGAGGAACATTCCACAAATAAAGAATATCACTCCAAATGCCATCTGCCATCCTATTTCCACTGCAGGCCAGACGAGCCAAATGGAAGAAAGTGCGAAAAGCGCACCAAACAAATGGGTCCATGTGTTGCCCAATTCTGCTTTCAAAGGAAGTATCTTGCTCATTGTTTCTACATTTTTGTTCAGAATACACGATTACTACCATGACCCATAATAATATATCCTGAAAGATTGTTTTTATCACTTTTTATTTAGAACAACTAAAAGCCTAACACATAAGCATTTAGGCTTTTATCTTCATTTTCGTGTGCAAAGATAAGAAAGTTATTCCGATTAAAGAAATAAAATAGTATAAAAAATCAAAAAACAATTGTCCCTGCCACTCCAAATTCATTATTATTGGCCATCGGACACATTACTACGTCCACGCTTTGCTGATCAGAGGAGTGAATGAAGTCTTGATTATTACGCTTTAATTTCTTGTTTTTCTTCTTATCCAAGTACTTATGCCACAATGGAAGAAGGGCAAAACTGAGCTCTGACGAAGCAAATCCGATTGCAGCACCCGCAAGCACATCATGCGTATAATGATGCTTCCCTGTCACTCGAAGTGTAGCCGTGGCAGTAGCGACAGCATAACCTGCCACGCTAATCCAAGGCGAGATATGTCCATATTCATGCCTTAGCATATTCGCTCCAAGGAAAGCTCTGGCAGCGTGGCCAGAGGGAAAAGACTTGCAATCCGAACCATCAGGTCTGCGTTCTGACAAAAGATGCTTCAGAGTTCCAGTGATTCCGTAAGTCAAACCGATAGAAGTCACGGCGACAAAGAGGCGGTCTTGCATGGAATATTTGGTCTCCACCTTTGACGTTGAGAGCATTACTCTGGAAACCAGAGGTACATATTGCAAATAATCCTCCACCTGCGCATGAGCGCAAATGGAGGATATAATTATCATTATGCTTATGAGGAATCTTTTATTCATATTGCTGAGCAATTAGAAAGGACCGCCGAAGCCACCGTGGAAACCACCATAGCCACCGCCACGCTGACCGTTTCTGCCACCGCGAGGACCGCCTCCAGGAGGGCCGTCAAAGCCGCCACGTCCACCTTCACGCTGTGCTCTGCGAGCTTCTTTGCCTCCGAAGGCATTGATACGGTAGGTCACTTTCAGCATTGCGTAGGAGTTGATACTGTTGTACCATGTATCATTGCGGGAGTAAGCGCTGATGGCACGGGAGAAATTGCTCTGATTCTTTAGGATATCATAGAACTGCAATGAGACTGTAAGCGGACGACCACGGAGGAATGACTGTGAAATCTGAGCGTTCCAGATGAACTCATTGGTGTTCATTGAAGCGTCATTATATCCTCTGCGGCAGTTTTCATTGATGTTCGTGGTGAGTGAAGTGCCCCAAGGAGCTGTGATATTGACATTCAGGCCATAGCTATACTGCCATGTATCGAGGTCACTATTGCTCTGAAGTTTGTTTCGAGCATGAGTATAAGTGAAGCTTCCGTTAGGTTCCACCTCAAGCCAGTCGTTACGATAGCTAAATGACAGACGCTCACCAATGGATGTATTATTGGTAGAGTTCTTCTGCGGACCGACAGCATTCTGGAGTGTAAGATAACCTACATCATGATTATAATTGATATCAGTCATCGTATTGATGTTCCAATTACCGAGGGTATCAATAGAAGTGTTAAACATGAATCCGCCACCCATATTCCATTTTCCGTTGATATTCTCAGGTCGAGTGGTTCTTCCACCTGTTTTCTCATCGTAAGTCACCATGTTTGAGATGCTGTTACGAGTAGTGCTGAAGTTCATGTGTGCCATCCATGACTGCATACGCTCCTGACGATAACCATTGTAGAAGAGTCGGAAATTGTTGGTAAAGGCAGGCTTCAGTCCAGGATTACCTTTGGAAATGTTCAGAGGGTCTGAGTTATCGGTAATATCCAGCAACTGGCTGATGCTCGGCTGGGAAGTATTAGCACGGTAATTGATACGTAATTGGCTCACCTTGGAGAACTTATAACGGAACTCAAGTGTAGGAGTAAAGTTGGTCACAGTGCGGGTTGTGTCTGCCGAAACGCCCTGATAATCCTGAACATAGTGAGTTTTCTGAGGCTGAACCTGCACACCTACATTGAAATTATATTTCTCGCGGATGAAGCGAAGCATCACTTCTGCAACGTGTGTATAAGTGGAGTATTCAGAGAAACGGCTGAGATCCTTGTCGAGATAGTCTCCGAGCGGATTGACATTATTGCGGTTGAGGAAATCCATCCATCCGCGATAGACCATCTCCTGGTCGGTCATATTGCCGAGACGGCTGAAATCATACGTATCGCGATCGCTCTTGCTGTAAGAGTACTGATACTGATAGCGGAACTGGAGGAAGGTAGCACGTGCAATAGGCTCAGAGTAAGTAGCTTGCAACTTATAGTTCCAGTTCTTTGCAGGAGCCGTATTGTATCTGTTTGTCTGGTAAGTGGAATCCAGTCCAGCGGCTGTCTGCACCTGATAGAGATGCACGTCAGCAGCACTAAGGCTGTTGCTTTCGCCTTCAGAGAAGCCTCCATCTACACGCAGCGTGATGTTACGTCCGAGGTTATTGAGCTTTCTGTTAAACTGGAGCATACCATTACCATTCTTTGACTTACTGTAAGAGAGTGAACGGTTAGTACGTCCATTGACATTGATGCGCTCACCATTGGCATCGAGCACGTCATTGATTTTATCATTCTCAAGAGGGTCGATGGTGTAAAGGTAAGGATCCTCATTGTAAGTGCCGGAAAGGCTGCTGGAAAGTCCGTCGTTGGTAGAGTAACTGTATGATGGACGGAACATGATGTTCGTGAGAGTGTCAGGTTTCCATTCCAGTCTGCCGCCGAAAGAGACGGAATTTCCGCGAGAATAGTTGCGGTTAATACTGTTGGAGAAAGATCCCGTAGTGGCTACAAAGTTCTCTGAAGATGATTTGCTGAAAGCGTCACCGTCAGAATGGCGCCACATGAGTCCGAAGTCAAAGTTGAGTTTGTCCTTGTCGTAATTGACATTGAAAGCACCGTCCTTTGAAGCATTCAGTCCGTTGCGGTTGCCTCCGAATCCACGACGACCGCCTCCAGGGAAGCCCATATCATTGGTGTTGTTTGCACCGCCAAAGCCCATAAAGCGCAATCCGTCCTGAGTGTACATACCCATCAATCGCTCAGCGTAACGGTCGTGGTTGCCATAGCTACCGTCAAAATTGAACATATATCCCTTGTTCATGCCAGGCTTGATTCCGAAGTCGAGCACAGTGGACTCCTCACCGTCATCAATACCTGTCACGCGTGCGAGGTCACTCTTCTCGTCATACGCGCGAATCTTATCTACAATGGATGTAGGCAGGTTTTTCAGGGCTGTCTTTGTGTCTCCTGACATAAACTCCTTACCATCCACCTTAATCTTCTTTACAGACTTTCCATTGATGGTGATATTACCATCATCATCCACTTGTGCTCCTGGAATCTTCTTTACCAGTTCCTCAATAACGGAACCTTCTGCAGTGCGATAAGCCGAAGCATTATATACAAAGGTGTCTTCCTTGACAGTCACTTTTGACGCAATACCATTTGCCACGACTTCTTTCAGAAGCACAGCATCTACCGAGAGATTCACCTTGCCGAGAGCTATATCTTTATTGTCAGCGATGGTAAGGTTTTTCTCATAAATCTTATATCCTATATTGGTCATCTTAAGGATATATTTTCCATTCTTAGGAGCTTTCAGAGAGAACTTACCATCTGCGTCAGTCACTGCGCCTGTTACGTAAGAACTGTCTGATTTCAAGAGTTGTACGGTCGTTTGCATCAAGGCTTCCTTTGACTCCTTATCTAAGACCGTTCCAGTGATGACCCTATTCTGTGCCATCATCATTACCGAACCCATTACGAGTGCGATCAATGTGAGTAATGATTTTCTCATCTGTCGTTATAGTTATGTTTTAATTGTTGTCATATTTCATCTACTTTTTCTCTTTCACACAATATAATAACGAATAAAAATGAAAAAAGTTTAGAATCGCCCAATCATTTTTTTCGATTTCAAAAGCAATAAAAAAACTACGTCTGCGCATTTCTACAATATTTTAACATTTATTTTTGAAGAAAAATAATCTGGCTTGAAATACACGATTCTCGCTATTTTGGGAATTACCTATAAATCAGCAAATTACAAAAATCGAGATTTGAAAAGATAATTTTCATGCAGAAAAAGCTTAGTTTTTGGACTATAAAAGCATAGTTATCGCAACACAATATCTATGCTTTTGCATCCTAATAACATAGATATTACAAGGTAAAAGCTAAGCTATTGCAAAACCGAAGCAAAAATTTCAGAAGACGAAGGCACTTTTTCATCGTCAAAGAGCATTTTTCTCTCAAAAACGCGAAGTAGAGACGGGGGATTTTTGATACACTTTTAACAAATCAAAATAAATGCAAAAAGCGATTACCGCAATATTTCCGTTGCTTGAAACATTTTCCTCATTGCACACAAAAACTATTCTCCGACCTGCTATTCCTAAAGGAATTAGAAGAAATTATTTGTCAGTATAATAATTTTTTAGTAATTTTGCATTCGATAACAATCAAAAAAAATCAATACTACAAATAATCAACTACTGACATGAAGAAAAGACTATTAGGAGCGATGCTATTGGCATCCACCATTACGACAAACGTTTGCGCTCAACAACTTAAGGAGAAACTCAACCGCGCTCCTGTGGCTGTAAAGACTTCTACCGGAGTGCTCGTATCATGGCGCTCTTTCTCCGCTGATGCAGACGACCTCTCTTTCACCGTTTATCGCAACGGAACGAAGATTGGATCCAACATCACAAGGAAAACAAATTTACACGACTCCATGGGCAAAGCCGGCTACACCTACAGGATTGAGGCAAGCAACGGCGAGACATTCGAGACAAAAGCGTGGGCTAATATATGCACTACTTTCGATGCAAAGCGACCTGCTCCACAAGTCACCGTTGGTGGCTCGAAAGGTAAATACCGTCCTGACGATATGAGTGTAGGCGACCTTGACGGCGACGGCGACTACGAACTCGTGCTGAAATGGATGCCTGACAATCAGAAAGATAACAGCCAGAAAGGATACACTTCTCCATGTATCATAGATGCTTACAAGCTCGACGGCACATTTCTTTGGCGCATAAATCTCGGACTGAATATTCGTTCGGGAAACCATTACACTCAGTTTCTCGTCTATGACTTTGATGGAGACGGCAAAGCGGAAGTGATGTGTAAGACTGCTCCCGGCTCTAAAGACAGTGAAGGAAATTATGTCACCGAGGCGGCAACCGATGCCGATATCAGAAAGATAAACAATTCAAAGACTTACGTCAACAGTAACGGCCATGTAACTGGAGGTGAAGAACTTCTGACCGTATTCAATGGAGAGACTGGCAAGGCAATGCACACCGTATGGTACAACCCAAACCGCGCTATGACAACCGGCAACAAGAGCATGAGTTACGGCAGTTGGGAGAGTGAAAACGGCAAGAGCACAAACTACAACCGCGGCGAGAGATACAATGCCGCAGTGGCTTATCTCGACGGACTCGATCATCTGCCTTCAGCAATCTTCCAGAGAGGCTACTACTCCAGCTGCTTCATCTGGGCAGTAGATTGGAACGGCAAAGAAATTTCCACAAAATGGATCCACAAAGGCAGAAAAGGTTCATGGTCTGTCGATGACAAAGATGGCAAAAGCATCGCTTCAGGCACGGGAAAGTCAAGCTTCGGCCAGGGCGTCCACGGCATTTCTATCGGTGATGTCGATGGCGACGGCAAAGACGAGATAGTCACAGGTTCGGCTACCATTGACCATAACGGTTCGCTGCTCTGCTCTACAGGCAAGGGACATGGTGACGCTATCCATCTCGCACCGCTTTTTGCTGACAGTAATGAGCTCGGTCTGATGATGCCTCATGAAGAGAAACCTTACGGATATGACGTCCACAATCCTTCTACTGGCGCCCTCCTAATCAACAAGACCAGTTCGGGCGACAACGGACGTGGACTTGCCGCTGACTTTATCCCTTTCAATAAAGGTTACGAATTTTGGACCAGTGCTGACAATAACATCTATTCCTGTACCACTGGCAATGTAATCCTCGACAAGAAACCGGACACCAATTTCCGAATCTACTGGACAGGAGACCCATTCGACCAGACTTTCGATGGCAGATACGACAAGAATGCGGATAAGTTTAATCCAAGAATTAGATATTACAACACCAATTCCAAGTCTATCAAGACATTCATCGAATTCAACAAGCACGGCGAACCACAGGCGTGCAACACCACGAAAGCAACGCCTTGTCTCCAGGCTGACATCCTCGGCGACTGGCGCGAAGAACTGGTAATGTTCCAATATGAGGCTGATTATTCCTCTGATGTTGTGAAAATCATGATTTTCTCTACACCGGAACCTACCAATTACAAAGTACCTTGCCTGATGGAAGACCACGTCTATCGTATGGGAATTGCTTGGCAGAATAGTTCTTACAATCAGCCTCCTCACCTCGGATACAGCCTTGCTGAATACGTGGGCGCTGGAACAAAATACACCATCAACCCTACTTCTCATGCTCCTGCCTACAAGGATGTGGAGACTGGAATAAAAGACGTGAAGATGACAAAGCCTGACAACGGAATAATGTATAACCTGAAGGGTCAAAGAGTCAGCAGACCTGTGCCTGGAGAAATATACATACTCAATGGCAAGAAATTCATTTTCAAGAAATAAGGTAAGCTTTTAGCAACACCTGCAACAACAAAATAACAACGCTTATGCAAAGAATAATAATCTCAACAGACCTCGAGACGGAGCTCTCACAAGCCATCGCAGACTGCGAACATGACAGAATTTTCATTCTCACAGATGAGACGACACACCGACTGTGCCTGCCATTGGTAAAGGATTTCGACTGCCTGAAGGACGCTGAGATTATTACCATAGGCGCTTCGGACGTAAACAAGACTTTGGAGTCCACCGCACGCGTCTGGGAAAGACTGCAGAAAGGCGGAGCTACACGCCACTCTTTGCTCATAAATCTCGGTGGCGGAATGGTGACTGACCTCGGAGGCTTCGCCGCTTCTACATTCAAGAGAGGAATCAATTTCATCAACATACCGACCACTTTGCTCTCTATGGTCGATGCTTCGGTAGGTGGAAAGACGGGATTCAATTTCGGCGGACTGAAAAATGAAATCGGAGTATTCAATGATTCAAAATACGTCATACTCTCTACAGCTTTCCTAAAATCACTCGACAGCGAGAATATCGCTTCTGGTTATGCTGAAATGCTGAAGCATGGACTCATCAATCGCAAGACAAATGCGATGTGGGCAGAACTGATAAACTTCGACCTTGCTCACCCAGACCTTGGCACACTCCAGCGTATGGTGGCTGAAAGCGTCGCTATCAAAGAGGAAATCGTGGAGGAAGATCCGCAAGAACATGGCATTCGCAAAGCTCTCAATCTTGGACACACCATCGGGCACGCCTTCGAATCATGGGCAATGCGTGAAGCGGCAAAGGCTGACTCTGGCAAAGCACGACTCGAAAAGCCGATTCTCCATGGTTATGCTGTGGCTTACGGCATAGTAGCAGAGCTCTATCTTGCTGCAAAGAAGACAGGTTTTCCTACAGACAGGATGCACCAGACCGTGAGATTTATCAAAGAAAACTACGGTACGCTGCCTATCACCTGCGATGATTACCCTACCCTTCTCGAACTGATGACTCACGACAAAAAGAACGTCGCAGGCGTGATAAACTTCACTCTGCTGGGCGGTATTGGTGACATTCGTATCAACCAAACTGCCACGAAAGAAGAAATAATGGAGGCTCTCGATTTCTTCCGTGAAGGATAATTAACATTTTTTATTTGCGATTTTTCTCTTTTGATATTGAAAAAGCGTACCTTTGCAAAAAGATTACACCAACCGAGATATGAATATACAATTAAATCCAAATATTGATGCCTGCAAGACATCTGTCTTGATAGTAGATGACATTCCTATCAACGTCACTCTGATTGAGAAAATGCTCAAGCCATTCCACTTCGTAATCGAGAAAGCAAATGACGGACAGACAGCGCTTGACATCGTGGCAGACAACAAACCAGACCTCATACTGCTCGACCTTATGATGCCTGGGATAAACGGTTACGACGTGATAAAGCAACTGCGAGCTAAAGAAGAGACTAAGCAACTGCCTATCATCGTCATTTCCGCGCTCAATTCTAACGAAGACGTAGTGAAAGGTTACGACCTTGGAGCCAACGACTTCCTGACTAAGCCGATTATCATGAACCGCCTCCACACCAGCGTAATAACGCAACTCAATAAGGCTATGGAAGCTAAAGGGATGGCATAATGTGAGACAGTATTTAGGTTGCAGCTGTCACCATCCATTTCTTATTAGTGGTTTAAGGCTTTGACATATTATCTTTATGGCAGAGCTATCACTGAAACCCACATTCTAACACAAAGACAATGATTATTGGCATACTCATAATCATATCAATCATAGTCGTGGCTATTCTCATAATAAGACGACTTTCAATGATTAAAACTGGAAATGAAAACATCCAGGATATGAATAAGCAGATTGCTTCTCTCACACAGAAACTGGAAGAAGCAAGGCAGGAGAGCAAACTCAAGGACGTTTATCTCCACAATATTTGCCACGAAATACGCAATCCACTCAATGCTGTGGTAGGATTTGCGCAACTCGTGTCCCTGCCAGACGATATCGTCAGCCAAAAGGAAAAAGAGGAATATAACGATTATATCACTCAAAACTCCAGTCTGCTGATGCTCGTCGTCGATGATATACTGAATATTTCGGACATAAAGAGCGGAAACTACAAGATAAGCAAAGCGCCAGCTTCGCTCAATAACATAGGCGTTTCGGTTATCGCAAGCGTGAAATACAGAGTCACCGATAAGGTAAAGCTCTCATTCACATCCGATTTCGACGATTCATTCATGCTCGTCACAGACGTCAGAAGAGTGCAGCAGATACTCATCAATTTCCTCACCAATGCCATAAAGCATACGTCAGAGGGAAGCATCGTACTGCATTGCTCGCGTGATGAGAATCCGGGAATGGTAACATTCTCCGTCACCGATACAGGCGAGGGTGTGCCTTCGGAGCAAGCTGACAAGATATTCGACCGGTTCACCAAGCTCAATGACTTCGTGGAAGGCACTGGACTGGGGCTCAATATCTGCAAAACTCTCGCAGAGAGACTTAATGGCAAAGTCTATCTCGACAAGACATATAGTGAGAAAGGCGCTCGATTCGTCTTCGCTCATCCTATAGATTGAAGCTTTAGAGCCTAAAAATTTGGGCACAAGAACGTTACTTCTACTGCACTCTGATGTTAGTAGAATAGAATAGGGAGTAATTTTTATAAAAACAGAACAGAAAACAAAATAATATAGATAATACATGAACATTTTAGAACTTAGCGAACAGGAAATAGGCAGACGTGAGAGTCTGAAGGAATTACGCAACATGGGTATTGACCCATATCCTGCAGCCGAATACCCGGTAAACGCATGGAGCAAAGACATACGCGACAATTTCGTTGACCTTCCAGTCATTGGTAAAGACGAAGAGGGCAACGATATCCATGAACAGGCTACTCCAGAGAATAGCCGTTGTGTCTCTATCGCAGGACGTATGATGGGACGCCGCATCATGGGTAAGGCTGGTTTTGCAGAGATTCAAGACTCTAAAGGCAGAATACAGGTTTATGTTCAGCGCGATGAAATCTGTCCGGGCGAAGACAAAGCACTATATAATAATGTATTCAAGAAGCTTCTCGACATCGGTGATTTCATCGGTGTGAAGGGTTATGTCTTCCGCACTAAGACCGGTGAGATTTCTGTTCATGCTCAGGAACTCACTCTCCTCTCCAAGTCTCTCAAACCACTTCCGATCGTAAAGTATAAGGATGGCGTGGCATACGATAAGTTTGATGATCCAGAACTCCGCTACCGTCAGCGCTATGTGGACCTCGTAGTAAACGATGGAGTGAAGGAAACATTCCTCAAGCGCGCTACTATCATCCGCACTATGCGCTCCATCCTCGATGGTGCTGGCTACACTGAGGTGGATACTCCTATCCTTCAGAATATTGCTGGTGGCGCTTCTGCAAGACCATTCATCACTCATTTCAATGCGCTCAATCAGGATATGTATATGCGTATCGCTACTGAGCTTTACCTCAAGCGCCTTATCGTAGGCGGTTTTGAGGGCGTCTATGAGATGGGTAAGAACTTCCGTAACGAGGGAATGGACAAGACTCACAATCCTGAATTCACATGTATGGAGCTCTATGTCAGCTATAAGGACCTGAATTGGGGTATGGGCTTCACAGAGACTATGCTTGAGAAAATTTGTACTGCCGTTAATTGCAAGCCTGAAGTAGAGATTGATGGTAAGGTGATTTCTTTCAAAGCACCATTCCGTCGTCTCCCTATCCTCGACGCTATCAAGGAAAAGACTGGCTACGACCTCTATCCTATGACTGAGGATGAGATTCGTGAAGTGGCTAAAAAACTTGAGATTGAGGTGGATGAGACTATGGGTAAGGGCAAGCTTATAGACGAAATATTCGGCGAAACTTGCGAGGGCACATTCATTCAGCCTACTTTCATCACCGACTATCCTGTCGAGATGTCTCCACTTACTAAGATGCACCGCTCTAAGCCAGGTCTTACTGAGCGCTTTGAGCTTATGGTCAATGGTAAGGAACTTGCAAATGCTTACTCTGAGCTCAATGACCCTATCGATCAGGAAGAGCGCTTCATAGAGCAGATGCGCCTCGCTGACAAGGGCGATGACGAAGCTATGATCATCGACCATGACTTCCTTCGCGCTCTTCAGTATGGTATGCCTCCTACATTCGGCATCGGTATCGGCATCGACCGTCTCGTGATGTTGCTCACTGGAAAGTTTGCTATTGGTGAGGTAATGCTCTTCCCTCAGATGAAGCCTGAGAAGAAAGCTCCTCGCTCTACTACTGCAGAATGGACTGCACTGGGCATCGCTGAGGAATGGATTCCACTCTTCAATAAGGCTGGCTACTATCTTGTCTCTGACTTGAAGGACGTCAAAGCACAGAAACTCCAGCAGGACGTCTGTGGCGTAAACAAGAAATATAAACTCGGACTCGACAATCCTAAAGTGGATGAGTTCCAGAGCTATATTGACAAAGCTGCACTCTAATATTTTCAGAATAATGTAAAGAAGGAAAAGGAGATATTGACATTCAGGCTGTCATGACACTTCTTCATGGGAAAAATGATGTCACTCTCCCCTTTTCCGCTTTCCTTAATCTTACCAAGAAAAAGAATAACTATGTTCAATTGTGGTAAAATAGCAATAATCGGAGGCGGTAGCTGGGCGACAGCTATTGCTAAGATTGTTGTAGAAAACACTCACCACATAGGATGGTATATTCGCCGTGACGACAGAATCGAGGAATTCAAGCGCATCGGCCACAACCCTGCTTACCTGACAGGTGTCCATTTCAATCTGGACGAAATCAATTTCTCAAGTGATATCAATAAGATAGTGCAGGCTTACGACACTCTTATCTTCGTAACTCCATCACCTTATCTGAAGAATCACCTTAACAAATTGAAGGTGCGCATCCGCGATAAGTTTGTCATCACTGCCATCAAGGGTATCGTGCCTGATGAGAATCTTGTCTGCTCGGAGTATTTCCACGATGTGCTTGATGTGCCAAACGACAACCTCGCTTGCATCGGTGGACCGTCTCATGCTGAAGAAGTGGCGCTTGAAAGACTTTCGTATCTTACCATTGCCTGCTCGGATACAGACAAGGCTAAGGCGTTTGCCGAAGTGATAAGTGGAAGCTATATCAAGACTAAAGTATCAAAGGACGTGCTCGGAATCGAGTATTCGTCAGTCTTGAAGAATGTTTACGCCATCGCTACGGGCATCTGTTCCGGACTGAAATACGGTGACAACTTCCAGGCTGTGCTCATAAGTAATGCGCTTCAGGAGATGCGTCGCTTCCTTGACAGTGTGCATCCTGTGGATGAAAGACACATAGAGGATTCTGCTTATCTCGGTGACTTGCTCGTGACCTGTTACTCCAAATTCTCACGAAACCGCACTTTCGGAACGATGATTGGTAAAGGTTACTCCGTGAAATCTGCGCAATTGGAGATGGAAATGATTGCTGAGGGATATTTCGGCACAAAATGTATGAAGGAAATAAATAAGCATATGCACGTCAATATGCCTATTCTGGATGCCGTATATAATATTCTCTATGAGCGTATCTCTCCGCAAATAGAAATCAAACTGCTCACTGATTCATTCAGATAAATCCCCTATCAGCCTCCCATATCTTTACTTTCACATAGAAAAGGCTGACCAACCGAATACGACAAAGAAATGGAGCATTGCCCATACGTTGACACTTTACGTCTCAATCATCAGGACAATGTTCCATTTTAATTTCTCTTTGTATAAAGCGGAACGAAACGTATTGCTGATTAGTTCTGGAATGATTACAGCGATACTTTAATCGTAATGCGGATTACTTGTTGTAATTAGGTGTGTTATAAGTCAAGCGAACACCATCGGCAGTCTTGGTTACACAGAGTGTAGTTCCATCCGTAGAAACTGAATACTTGAGGCCGCCATTCTCACCTTTGCCTACAAGATGATAGATTATGTTGAAGGTCTTGGTCATCACCTCAAAGGCATTTGGCTCAGCCATTGGAATATCCACGATGAACTGTCCAATCTTTCCCTGTGTCTTTACATCGACATAGTTGAAAGTAAGGAAGATTTCTGTACCCTGACAGTTGCCTTTCAGTGCGTTTTTTTGCTGGTCAAAGACGTAGCCTTTGGCGCTTACCTGCTTAGTGATGTCTGCCACGCTACCGTTCAGGTCAATACCGTCAAATTCAAATGCATTTGCGGTGAAGCTCATAAATAGAGCCATTACAGCTAAAAAGAACTTTTTCATAGACTTAGTGTTTGATTTAGTTTATATAAGGTTTATGTTCTAACAAATGCAAAAGTACAAAAATATTTGTATAAGCCAAAATAATTTATAGACAATTTCTCCATAATAACAACTATACTTATTATTATTTAGTAAGATGAGACTACAAGATTGAAAGTTTTATAAAAAAAATCGACCACTCAAAATGTAGAATTCAGGAAATAGTTTCATATTTATCACTCTTAATTCAGAAACAACACAATTATGATAAAACATTTATTATTCGACATGGGAGGCGTAGTCTTCACCCAGAATACGCAGGAAGCATTCAGAAGATTCAAGGCAATAGGTCTCGATCCTAATTACTATATGGGTGAATATGGGCAGAAAGATTTCTTTCTCGACGTGGAGACCGGGGAAATTTCAGCAGATGATTTTATCAAGAAAGTAGCTGAAGTGAGAGGTAACGACGACTTATCATGGGATGATTTGCTACAATGCTGGCTTGGCTTCTTTGACGGAGTAAGGATTAAGGTGGTGGAGGATTTGGACCGACTACATAGGGATTTTCATCTTTGCCTGCTCAGCAACACCAATCCCTTCATCATGTCGCACACCAAGAGCAAAGCTTTCACAGCAGAAGGTCGCCCTATCACCGACTTCTTCGACACGCTTTTCCTCAGTTATGAGATGGGAATCTGCAAGCCAGACGCTCGCATTTTTCTCAAAGCATTGGAGATAGAACAGATGAAAGCTGATGAATGCCTCTTCATAGACGATAGCAAAAAGAATACTGACGCAGCGGCAAAGGTGGGAATACACACCCTTTTCGTGCCTTCTAACTCTGACTGGATGCCAGCTCTTGAGGAACGATTGAAAGAACTTGATGAGAATATCTGATAAGAAGCAAATAGAAAGAAAAGAGTGATTTCTTTGATATTACGCAAGTGCTCATTTGACACAGGTAAAGAAAAAGGTAAAATAAGGAAAATAATTTTGGACAAATAAATAATTCTTTGTATTTTTGCAATGTTTTTTGGACACTTATATTAACTTACAATTCTAAATCCATAAATATGAAAAGTATTTCGCTTGACATCTCAAAGGCTCAGCAGTTTCTTCCTGCTGGAGCAGTAATGGCTTACGAGTCAAAGGTGGCTGAAGCACAGAAAGCACTCGAAGAGGGCACTTGCCCTGGTAATGATTTTCTCGGATGGTTACATCTTCCATCAAGCATCACTCCTGAATTTATCAGTGAAGTGAAAGCTGTAGCAGAAGTTCTCCGCCAAAACTCTGAGGTTGTGGTGGTTGCAGGCATCGGTGGTTCTTACCTCGGTCCTCGCGCTGTCATTGAGGGCATCTGCAATTCTTTCTCTTGGCTTATCCAAGACAAGAATAATCCTATTGTCGTTTTCGCAGGCAACAACATCGGAGAGGATTACCTCGCTGAGCTTACAGAATATCTCAAGACAAAGACTTTCTCAATCATAAACATTTCAAAGTCAGGCACTACCACTGAGACTGCTCTCACATTCCGTCTGCTCAAGACTCAGCTGGAGCAGCAGGTGGGCAAAGAGAAGGCTAAGGATCTCATCGTCGCTGTGACAGATGCTAAGAAAGGCGCTGCTCGCACTTGCGCTGACAAGGAGGGCTACAAGACCTTTATCATCCCTGACAATGTAGGCGGACGCTTCTCTGTCCTCACTCCTGTAGGTCTTCTCCCTATCGCTTGCGCTGGTATTGACATCGAGGCTCTCGTGGCTGGCGCACAGGCTATGGAGAAGCAGTGTGGCGCTGACGTTCCTTTCTGTGAGAATCCTGCCGCTATTTACGCTGCTGTGCGTAATGCTCTCTATGCAGAAGGCAAGAAGATTGAGATACTGATGAACTATCAGCCTAAGCTTCACTACTATATGGAATGGTGGAAGCAGCTCTTCGGTGAGTCAGAAGGTAAGGATGGCAAGGGCATCTACCCTGCTTCTTGCGACTTCACCACTGACCTTCACTCTATGGGACAGTGGATTCAGGAAGGCGAACGCACTATCTTCGAGACCTGCATCTCTGTGGAAAATCCAGAGAAGAAGCTCCTCTTCCCTTACGATGAGGAAAACCTCGATGGACTCAACTTCCTCGCTGGCAAGCGTATCGATGAAGTAAACAAGAACGCTGAACTCGGTACTCGCCTTGCTCATGTGGATGGCGGTGTGCCAAACATCCTTATCTCTATCGAGCGTCTGGATGCTTACAACTATGGACAGCTCATCTATTTCTTCGAGAAAGCTTGTGGCATAAGCGGTCAGTTGCTCGGTGTCAACGCTTTCAATCAGCCTGGAGTAGAGGCTTATAAGAAGAATATGTTTGCCCTTCTGGAGAAGCCTGGCTACGAGGAAGAGACAAAGGCTATCAAGGCTCGCCTCGCTGCTGAGGATTAATATTGGTAAGTAGGTGACTACTTAATTATGGTGGGATATACTATTTTCCATCCATTTACATCACATTGAATGAAAGAAGCAATAGAAAAATACAAGAAAGAACACGGTCTTAAGGCTTTTTGCCCTAAGGCCGTGCTTTTCGATATGGATGGCGTGCTCTACGACAGCATGAAATATCATGCTATTGCTTGGCACGAAGCCATGAAGAAATATGGCATTAAGATGAGCGAACTGGAAGCTTATCAGTATGAAGGAATGCGTGGCGTGGAGACGATTACCATCATGTGCCGGGAGCAATGGGGACGCGAAATTTCTGAAAGCGAAGCTCAGGAGATGTATATGGAAAAATCCCGCATCTTCCATACACTCACATCTGCAGAAATAATGCCTGGAGTGCAAGACCTTCAGCGCATGATGCTGGCGAAAGGGCTTAGCATCAGCGTGGTAACAGGCAGTGGTCAGCCGCCATTACTTGAGAAATTGGCTCGTGATTTCAAGGGTCTCATCGACACAGAGCGCATCGTTTCTGCCAAAGATGTCAGTCGTGGCAAGCCAGCCCCCGACCCTTATCTCCTCGGAATGGAGCGTGCTGGAAGTAAGCCTACAGAAACTATTGTGGTGGAGAATGCCCCTCTTGGCGTTCAATCAGGCAAAGCAGCTGGATGTTTTGTCATCGCAGTCAATACTGGTCCACTGCCCGATGAGGTACTCTTGCAGTCAGGTGCCGACGTAATCTTCCACGATATGGACTCTGTACGCGCGGAATTGGAACCTTGCTTAATGGAAAAATCTGAATGACTCAACTTTCGCAAGCAATAAATAGCCCCTCAGTCCCCACTGCCGTGGGGAAGT
>OQVQ01000442.1_pt1 | contig 20076 bp, 20 predicted proteins | sample 1691491 | NCBI WGS metagenome assembly OQVQ01 (sample SAMN03418252, study PRJEB22391) | human gut metagenome | biome: human-gut; feature: organic feature; material: feces | host: Homo sapiens | place: Tanzania | collected 2013-01
TTTGAACTTGTAACCTTTCTTGTTATAAAATAAGGAGCGGCTATGGATATTTACAATAAACTGAATATCCCCGATGAATGTAGGATAAACCGAACTGTTTTCAAAAAGATGTTCTATGATAACATAGCTATTTCCAAAGGCGATAAGGACTTGTTCATCGATTCAATTGATAAAATAACCTGGATTTATTGCCTTAATCAAGACAATATGAACATTCCAGCCTATGTCACCGAAGAGCGTGAGTATCTTGAAATAGAGATTATAGAGGTAACACTCAGCGAAAATAAAGGTATCAAAAGAATAGCGGAAATAATTATGCGTGCAATTCCGTACCCTATGCTTTTGATATTCAGTTTTGAAGGCAAATATCAGTTATGGGCTGCTCATCAGCGTTTCAGCCTTGCCGATAACAGTAAGGTCACTCTTGAAGAGCCTATATTTACCGAATGGCAGGAAGAAAACAGCATTCTATGGGACAGGCTCAATATCAGCAAGCTCCGTTACACGAATTTTTATGATATGTATTCGGATTTGATTGATGCCATTGCCGTTTTCAATGTCAGCAAGCTTACCGATAAGGAAATAAACGGTGAAGATGCCCGTGAACTGCTCCGCAGAAATGCTGAAATTGACAATCAGATTGCGGCTTTGCGTGCAGAGTTGAAAAAGGCTACCGAGTTTAACAGAAAAATGGAAATCAATTTGAAGATTAAGAAGTTGGAGAAAGGAAGGATAATTTTATGAGTAATAAAGCAACAGTAATTTCTCAATTTGAGGAGTTCTTAAAAAGTGACGACAAGGGAGTATTGATAACAGGTACTCATCAATATGAAAAGCACAAATTAGCAATGGCTGTTATAGACAAATACTTTAGAAATGCAAATATTCTTTTTAGAATAAATTCATTACAGAATATTTGTGATGCTCCGTTTTTGGGTTGGGCTGGCGTAAAAAAGCAACCGAAAGCAGGCGAAAAAATTAAAATTGGAAAAAATTTTTATCAGTTTGATAGTTTTAATAATGAAGGAACCTGGTATAAAACCGACCACAAAGTTGATATTGCAATTATATACCCAATTGATGCTATGTTCAGAAACAATAACTTTAAAGCAATAAAAGATTTATTTGAATTTAAGAACATTGATAAAATAATTATGTGTTCCTGGACTGATAAAGCTGATTATGATTATTCTTTATTAAGTGAATATTATAATACCCATATTATTTATGATGCGCTTGAAGAAGACCCTGAATACCATAAAAGAGTTCTTGAACATTTTTAAGGAGGACACCCACAATGCCAACACTTAACGGAAAATCCCTTGATATACTCAATGAAAACATTAAAAGCCTTTGTCAGCTTTTCCCCGAAGTTGAATGTGACGGTAAAATCGACTTTGATATGCTCCGCCAGATACTTGGCGAGTATGTTGATGATGACAAGGAACGCTATAATTTTAAATGGAACGGCAAAGGCAGAGCCTTACGCTTTTCACAGACACCTTCAACAGGCACACTTCGTCCCTGCAGGGAAGAAAGCAAAAATTGGGACGATACCCAGAACCTTTACATTGAGGGCGATAACCTTGAAGTTCTGAAAATACTGCAGAAAAGCTATCACGGAAAAATTAAGATGATTTACATAGATATAAAAACACCGAGATTGATACAATTTAATTATTCCTCCGCCGATTTTGCCGCTTGAGGGGTAAGTTGGCATTTGAGGGGTAAGTTGTGGAAGTCGGGGTGTCCCGGCTGTTTTTATCGGTAGAAATGTTCATACATCGCCGGTATAATAGACGGCGAAAAAGTTGAGTTTTTCGGAGGACATATGTATGCGAGCACCTTTTCAAATATTAGCCATTCCGTATAGAGTGACGCCGGAATTGCAGTTTTGTGTGTTTCACCGTGCGGATATAGACAAGTACCAGTTTGTCGCTGGTGGTGGCGAAAATGATGAAAAGCCTGTTGATGCAGCAATTCGTGAGATTTGTGAAGAGACGTCAATCAACACAGATAGTGTAATACAACTCACGTCGATGGCTTATGTTCCCGCAAATGTGATAGCCCAAAGACATCGAAAACTCTGGCCAGAAGACACTTTTGTGATCCCGGAATATACATTCGCTTTTGAGTGCAAAAAGGATGTTGTGCTTTCAGATGAGCATTCAGGAATTGAATGGTTGAGCTATGATGATGCGATGCAACGGCTGACATGGGATTCAAATAAAACAGCTCTGTATGAACTGAACCGCCGCCTTCAATCTATGGACCAAAATGCGAGGTAACCGCCATGAAGCAAATCACAAACAAGGAATACGAAGAGTGGCAGAAATACAAAGCGGAGAAAGCGAAGGGCCACATCCTGCTGCCGGATACCGTCCGGTTCATCTGCGAGGCCAACGGCTATGACGCAGAAAAGATCGGTCAGCACTTCCTTGAGATTCTGCCGAAGATCTGCCCGAAAGAGGAATGAGGAGTTCGCATGGTAATTGATACTACATCTCGGGAGGGAATGGAAAACTCACTTGCTCATTTGATGGGTGTTTCTGTACCAGAGCTTTATCAATACATCGAAGCGGCAGCGGATTCAGCCGTAGAAGGTCAATGGTGTTTTAATCAGGACCTTTTTGATAAAGCTATGGAAGACTTTTATTCTGATATGGTTGAGCAAGAGTTACCAGATGAAATACTGTTTTTCCATCTATCGCGGAGGCTTAAAGGCTCTGAAAACGAAATCAGCTATAATTTACAAGAACTGCTCACGTCAAATAATAGTTTTTCAGAGTTTCTGAACGCACATCAGATCACCTTTAGAAAAGGGGCTGGAAACAGAATAATTCTTTGCTATAGAGATAGACAGATTAGCTTGGAAAACACAATGAGTACGGATGTGTGTTATCTGCGTAGCAGGTTGGGCTATAACTCAGGTCGAGAAGATTTTTGCTTTAACGGTTTTGCTTTTCGTGATTTGCTGATGAAGAATCAATACACTCGCCAGTTACAAGACTGTCCAGAAATACTTGAACGCCTTGAAAGCTATTTACGAATAAAGGGGCTCGCAAAAGAATATGCGGAAAAGAGCGAATATTACTGCTTCATGTATAGATTCCCTATAGGGTGTGTGATTTTTGATGGAAAAGATGACTTGACCGTTGAGGAAAAACAACTTCATTTATTAAATCAAGTTGCATATCGTCTCTACCAGTACAGCGGAGATTCACGGTATCTATATGATCACGATAATCCGATACTTCGACTTAAGGACGATGATAATGCTTCTGTAGACTGTTTGGTGTCCACTGAAATAATCACTTCCGATATGATCGAATAACGAAAAACGCCTCCGAGCCGATGTGGTTCAGAGGCGTTTCTGCGTCTATGGGATTACGCTTTGATCTCGGTACCGTCCTTGAAGGTCACCCGGATGTCCTTTTTGCTGTGGACGATGATGTAGTCCACCATCGCCAGCCAGTCTGTTTCCCGGAACTCCGTCAGTGGCTCCCAGCTCCGCAGGTTTTTCAAGTATGCTTCGATTTGGTGCTTTCGGGCCATGCGCTCGGTAATCAGATCGGTGACCTCGGTGTGTCGGGTCTTGGCCTTATCGAACCGGGCCACCAGAGCATCGTATCGTTTCTGATATTCATCCTGATCGAGGGCGACGTGAGCGTTTTCCTTGATGCACTCCTCGATGAGCTCGGCAGCGATGTTGATCTCCGCTTCCAGATCCGAAAGCTCACTCTTAAGGGCCGTAGTGTTGAGGCTCCTTGAAAGGACCTGCTCGTATATGGCTATAAACTGTTCCTTCTGGTCGATCACCTGATTGGCGGCCCGGAGGAACAGTTCTTTTATTTCATCCTCGGTGAGTGTTGGGGTGGCGCATTTCTGGCCGTCGAACTTGTGATTACACTGCCAGATGACCTTCCGGTAGGCGTCGTTGCTGTGCCAGACCTTCGGCCCGTACCAGCTGCCGCAGTCTCCGCACTTGACCTTGCTGGAAAAAATGCTGACCGAGCTCTTGCGGTTCCGGCCCTTGGTGTGGGTGGCCATCAGTGTCTGCACCATCTCGAAGGTCTCCGGATCGATAATGGCCTCGTGGTTGTCTTTGACGTAGTACTGCGGGATTTCACCCTCATTAGTCTTTTTCTTCTTGGTTAAAAATCAACCGTGAAGGACTTCTGCAGCAGCGCATCGCCCTTGTACTTCTCATTCGTGAGGATGCTCGTCTTCCTCGCCGCCGATAGGCGTATCGATGGAAACCTTCTTACCGGCAGCGTAGAACGGGCAGCCGGGGCAAACACCATCGCACTTCCAAAGTTGGGCCTTGGTGCAGCGGCACTCGCCGTTCTTCTGGGCATGGTAGCGGGTGTTCCAGATGGGCTGGTAGTATGCCCTGTAAATTTCCTCGCTGACCTCGATAGGGGTCCCATCGATCGGGATAAAGTACTTCTTGTCGTTGTTTCGCATGAAAATTTCCTCCGTTCGATTTGCTTGGAACGGAGGAAACCTTCATGGTCAGCTGCAAAATGGGTATAGAAATCCAACCACAGTCCCGACGGAGATTTCTCCGTTCCGGTCTGCAGCTTCCCGCTCAAAAGGCAGCTGATGATATTTACTTGTGGCCGTCAGGAACCGTTGAGCCACCGGTGATCAGTCGGTGCAGTCCCTGACGGTGAGCAGTTTTCTGTCTTGCTCAGGACAGTTTTTTAGTCGGGATCCACTTCGATGGCGTACAGTTCGCTGAAAATTTCAGGCAGGTCGCTTGGGTTAAGGTCCCAAGTGCCGTGTGCGCCGTAGCGTTTGAAAACAGATTCAACTACTGCTGAGCCCAACTGAGACTCGATGGCAGCAGCGGTGTTTTCAATGTTCACGATCCAGTTGTTACGTTCACGCTTTGTCACTGCTTGTCCCTCCTTGTCAGGTTCAGCTTCCTAATCCGGATAGTAGGCTGTTGATGCTGCCGACCACTCAGCTCCGGATCGTTCATGGCCGGTGAACGAGCTGAGAGGCGGCTTCTGTTGAATGGCGATTGCTTGAAAGTGAGTTTGTGTCGGTTTGTACCTGTTATTGCCCAATGCTATTGATTTTTGGGCTCGAGTGTGATATAATAAAATATCAAGGTCCACGGTCCGACGGATCAGGCTCTCGCATCTCTGCCATCCACTAATAAGATACCGAGATGAAAAAGGACTTCCTATAAGCGCAAGGACCATGAAAAAAGGACTTTCAGGACTTTTGATAGGACTTTTTCTGAAAGGGGTGATTTGCATAGATTTCGCTCATTTTTGCAAAGGAATATATGGCTCCGTTGAAAGAGTGGCAAATCAGGATTCCTTCGTCGTGGAGGTATTTAAGGCGGCAGGAAGCAGCTATGCTTTCACAAAGAAAGGTGCTTACAGCGCATCTAACTACGGGGCCAAACTGTTCAACGGTGGTAAGCCCTTATCGAAGAAGCATAGGGACTCCTTTCCGAATCCGATAAACACGAGCGGTCTTGCAAAGTTCCTGTCGGAGCACATAAAAAAAGCGTCCGTCAGAACCGTGATGAACTACTTCACGATCCCAACGGACGCAGATATAAATACTTCGGCTTTGACAAAAGCTCTCGCTGACCAGCTTCAAATAATCATACACGAGTCGGATTCCGGTGCTGATATCGTAGCAACGAACTATCAGCAGTATTTGTCGCAGCCGGAAACGGACGAGCCGTCATTCCATAAGCCGCTCTATGATGGAGATGCTTTCTGGATTGAAACGGCACCTGCCGACCGGCGACATGTCGTTGATTTTTACGAGCACTTCACCCACACATGGAAACTACTTAACTCCGGTAAGGTCGCATGGACGGGCCGAAGGCTTATCTGTATAAACGAGGATTCTATCACTCCTTGTGCCATGCAGCTGTCAATTGACATACCGGATACGGTTCCAAATGGACGAGCTGTTGTGTCGGTTGAATTCGATGCCCGTGGCAACGAGGACACTTTTGAAAGTCAATGGGTTATGGTCGATAAAGACAATAAAGATTGCTATCCGGACTATTCAAGCCCATTCAATGTAACAATTGTAGTCGAGAACAAGACGTTTAAGAGATCTGGAGGTAACTAAATTGGGTAACGAGAACATTGAAAAATGGTCAACATTAAAAGAAGTCCAAGCATACCTTGGCGTTGGCAGAGAAACCATTTTGCAGTGGATCGCTAAAAGAAATATGCCAGCCTATAAAGTAGGTAAGCTGTGGAAATTCAAGCTGTCAGAGGTGGACGATTGGATTCGTTCCGGCGGCGCCGCTGACGACAAAGTTGATGATAAGGAAGATAAGACCGAATAAGTCCGTTTTTTGGGACAGCACATTTGGTACGATCATAATGGCTTAGTGTTGAAATCAGAGTCAAGAGAGGAAAATCTATATGGACAATCAGGTGCATAATTCAATAGTTAGCTTTATTTGGGGGATTGCGGATGATTGCCTTCGTGACGTTTATGTCCGTGGTAAATATCGTGATGTTATTCTCCCTATGACGGTTATCCGTCGTCTGGACGCTTTGCTGGAGGACAGCAAGGATGCAGTCCTCGAAATGAAAAAACGGCTTGATGCCGCAAAGATTGATAATCAGTGGCCAGCCCTCTGCAATGCTGCAGGACAGGCGTTTTGTAATGCTTCGCCTTTCCGTCTGCGTGACCTTACCAGCCGTGCCAAAAAGCAGACCCTCAAGGCAGACTTCATCGCTTATTTGGACGGCTTCTCACCGAATGTGCAGGTCATTCTGGATAAGTTCAAATTTCGCAATCAGATCGACACGATGGTGGACGCTGATATTCTTGGTGCCGTCATTGAGAAATTTGTGTCCTCCGACATTAACCTGAGCCCGAATCCGGTGTGGAAGGACGAGGCCAAAACGATCATGCGCCATCCGGGTCTGGACAATCACGGTATGGGTACAATTTTCGAGGAACTGATCCGTCGTTTCAACGAGGAGAATAACGAGGAAGCTGGTGAACACTGGACTCCTCGTGACGTTGTTGAGCTCATGGCTGATCTCGTTTTCATGCCTGTGGCCGATAAGATTCAAGATGCTACATATTCCTGCTACGACGGAGCCTGCGGAACCGGCGGTATGCTCACTGTTGCTCAGGAGCGTTTGCTTACATTGGCCCGTAGACGTGGCAACATCTTGGAGATGTTATTAAGAAGGAAAAGGAGCTGGCCGTCGCTGGTACGAGGAATCATTGCCATTTCCTCTCCGCCTTCGAGGTAGGTATTGAAACGTGTATCAAGAATCTCTTTTTTACCACCCATCTTCTCGGCGTCGGTTTTCCAACTCTTGCCGTATCCCGCCGTTATATAATCGAGAACGATCTTGTGGAAGCCATTATCGCCGTGCCGGAGAATATGTTTTACAACACGGGCATCGGCACATTCATTTGGGTGCTTTCCAATAAGAAGGAAGAGCGCCGCAAGGGGAAAATTCAGCTTATCGACGCAACGGCGATGAAGTCGGCACTGCGCAAGAATATGGGCAAGAAAAACTGCGAATTTACTGAAGAGATCCGCAAGGAGATCGTCCGTATTTTCCTCACAATGGAGGAAAGCGAAGCCAGCATGATTCTGAACAACGAGGACTTCGGCTATTGGAGCGTGACGGTGGAGCGGCCGCTGCGTTTGCGTGTGTATCCTGACAGAGCAATTCCGGCGGATACATTCAAGAAGTCGGATGAATACGACAGCGTGATCGTAGCTATTGAAAAAGCTGCGAAAACCGCACCGTTGGATGATTGGACCGCTTTTGCCAAGGCTACCAAGCTGAAAGCCGCCGCATTGAAAAAGGTACGCCCTTTTATCACGGAGAAAGGCCCGGCCGCGCAGCCAATCGAGGGTGAACCGGATGTTGACCTGCGCGACACGGAGAATATTCCGTTCACCTATGAGGGCGGCATTGACGCCTTTATAAAAAACGAGGTGCAGACCTATGCGCCGGATGCATGGGTAGATGAGAAGAAAACCCAGGTTGGCTATGAAATCAGCTTTACGAAGTATTTCTACAAGCCCGTGGAGTTGCGCCCCATGGATGAGATTTTGAAAAGTCTAAAAGAGTTGGAGCAGGAAGCGGACGGGTTGCTGGCGGGTATCATGGAGAGCGTGCAATGAGTTACAGCAAAGACAACCTTGCCTGGCTTGGAACAATTCCAGATCACTGGCAAGTGTCGAAATTAAGACAGATTTTGTCGTCGTTCAGTGAGAAAAATCATCCTGATATGCCCTTGCTATCTGTAGTTCGCGAAAAAGGTGTAATTATCAGAAATGTTGAGAGTAAGGAAGAAAACCACAACTATGTTCCAGACGACTTAAGCAATTATAAGTTAGTCAAACAGGGACAGTTTACTATGAACAAGATGAAGGCATGGCAAGGATCTTATGGTGTGTCTAAATACGACGGCATCGTAAGTCCGGCATATTTCGTTTTCAATCTCAAATGTGATATAAACAGAGATTTTTTTAATGCAGCCATCCGAAGCAAGGCTTATGTCAACTACTTTGGACAAGCATCAGATGGCATTCGTGTCGGACAATGGGATTTATCGATGGCGCGAATGAAAGATATTCCATTTCTTGTCCCGCCCCGCGAGGAGCAGGATCAGATTGTGCGCTTTCTGGACTGGAAGGTTTCAAACATCAATAAGCTGATCAAAATCAAGAAAAAAGAAATCAAAGCAATTGATGCGATGAAGCGGTCAATGGTAAGCCATGCGATCACTCGCGGGCTGACAACAGATGCCCCCATGAAGGATAGCGGCGTCAAGTGGCTGGGAGATATTCCGGCACATTGGAAAGTCACAAAGCTTCGGCAGATTTTACATCCGGTAAGCGAGAAAAATCGCCCGGAATTTCCGCTGTTGTCAGTTGTTCGTGAGCAGGGCGTTATTCTTCGTGATATTGAGGATAAGGAAGCCAATCACAATTTTATCCCTGATGATTTGAGCGGCTATAAGGTTGTGAAAAAAGGCCAGTTTGCTATGAACAAGATGAAAGCATGGCAAGGTTCCTACGGTATTTCGGATTATACAGGAATCGTGAGCCCTGCGTATTTCATCTTTAATGTGTCGTTTGAAAATCTGGAATACTTCCACTATGCGATAAGAAGCAAGGTATATGTGAACTTCTTTGCTCAGGCATCAGACGGTATTCGTGTGGGCCAGTGGGATTTGCAGATGGACAAGATGAAAGAGATACCTTTCATTGTTCCTCCGGCGGACGAGCAAGTGGCAATTGTAGACTACATTAAACGGACTCTTCCTCAATACGATGTAGCAATTGAAAAGCTCTCGGCTGAAGTAGAAACGCTCGAAGAGTATAAAACAAAACTCATTGCTGATGTCGTAACTGGCAAAATCGATGTTCGTGATGTCGAAATCCCGGAGTATGAGTTTGTGGATGAGGATGCCGATACTGATTCGGATGGCGATGACGATTCGGACGATGCCGAAGAACAGGAGGAATGATTATGGCTTTTACCAATACCAGAGAAGAAGGGCTGGAGGCCTTAATCGTAAAGTGGCTTGTTGAGCAGAACGGTTACGAGCAAGGCACCAACGACGACTATAGCAAGGAGTATGCTCTGGATGAGACACGCCTTTTCCGCTTCCTGTCTGAAACGCAGCCTGTTGAGATGGATAAGTTAGGCGTGTTCAAGTCGGATATCAAGAAGCGTCAGTTCCTGAATCGTTTACAGGGAGAGCTGGCCAAGCGTGGCATCATCGATGTTCTGCGTAACGGCATAAAGGTTTATCCTGCGGACCTGATCATGTTCTATCTCACGCCCACCGAGAATAACCAGAAGCAGAAGGAAATGTACGAAAAGAACATCTTCAGCGTGACACGGCAGCTCCGCTACTCGCAGGATGCTGGGAAGCTGGCTCTGGATCTCTGCATTTTTATCAACGGCCTTCCGGTTATTACGATGGAGCTGAAGAACCAGCTCACAAAGCAAAATACGGAATACGCCGTCCAGCAGTATAAAGACGACCGTGATCCTCGTGACATTCTGTTCTCCTTCAAACGCTGCATGGTCCATTTCGCTGTAGATGATGCGACAATCAAGTTCTGCACAAAGCTGGCCGGTAAGGACAGCTGGTTCCTGCCGTTCAATAAGGGCTACAACGACGGTGCTGGGAATCCTCCGAATCCGGACGGCCTGATGACGGATTACCTCTGGAAAGATATTCTCACAAAGGCCAAGCTCTCACGTATTATTGAGAACTACGCACAGGTTGTCGAGGAAGTTGATGAGGATACCAAGAAGAAGTCTGTCAAGCAGATATTCCCTCGTTATCATCAGTTGGATGTGGTTGAAAAGCTGCTGGCCGACGTTCGTGCCAATGGCGTCGGTAAACGTTACCTGATTCAGCACAGTGCAGGAAGCGGCAAATCAAACTCCATCGCATGGCTGGCGCATCAGCTGATCGGCATTGAACAGAATGGTCGACCGCTAATTGACTCCGTCCTTGTTGTAACAGACCGCCGTATCCTCGATAAGCAGATCCGCAACACCATCAAGCAGTTTATGCAGGTGAAGAACACTGTGGTGTGGGCAGAACATTCGGGCGATCTCCGAAAAGCCATTCAGGACGGAAAACGCATCATCGTGACGACCGTCGAGAAGTTCCCGTATATCGTTACTGAAATCGGACAAGAGCATAAATCTCATAAGTTTGCCGTCATCATCGACGAGGCGCATTCCGGCCAGAGCGGTCGTAACTCGGCTCAGATGAACTTGGCCCTTTCCGGCCTTGCCTCTGAAGACGACATGGACAATGAGGACAAGATCAATGCGATGATGGAAGGCCGCAAACTTCTGACAACAGCCAGCTACTTTGCTTTCACCGCCACTCCGAAAAACAAGACCGAGGAGACCTTCGGTGTCGCTTATGAAGAGGATGGCGAGATCAAGCATCGTCCGTTCCACGTCTATACAATGAAACAGGCCATTCAGGAAGGCTTCATTCTGGATGTACTGAAGTATTATACGCCTATCGACAGCTACTATAAGCTAATGAAAACTGTCGATGACGATCCCATGTTCGACAAGAAAAGAGCTCAGAAGAAGCTGCGTTCCTTCGTCGAAAGCAATGAGGTCACAATTGCGAAGAAAGCGGCTATGATGGTTGACCACTTCCACGAGCAGGTTATCGCCAAGAAAAAGATTGGCGGTCAGGCTCGTGCTATGGTCGTTACAGCCAGCATTTCTCGCTGCATTGAGTATTATTACGCTATTAGCAAATGCCTCGCAGACAGACGGAGCCCGTACAAGGCAATCGTCGCTTTTTCCGGTGAGCACAAATATAAAGGTCAGGAACCTGCGCTTACGTCAGCTGCCATGAACGGCTTCTCCGATGCGCTGATTCCAAAGACCTTCAAGAAGGACCCGTACTGCATACTCATTGTTGCGGACATGTTCCAGACCGGATTCGACGAGCCGCTGCTTCACACGATGTATGTGGACAAGCCTCTTTACGATATCGGGGCTGTACAGACCCTTTCTCGTTTGAATCGTGCATATCCCGGCAAGGACGACACCTTTGTTCTGGACTTTGCCAATAAGACGTCCGTAATTGAGGAGTCATTCTCCAAGTATTATCGGACCACGATTCTCTCCGGAGAAACCGACCCGAACAAGCTGTATGACTTAATCACCGTCATGGAAGACTATCAGGTCTACAGCAATGACGATATAGAGAGACTGGTTGACCTGTTCCTGAACGGTGCAGAGCGAGATCGCCTCGATCCAACACTGGATGCTTGTACGGCGGTATATAAGCAGCTCGAAACAGACGATCAGATTAAATTCAAGAGTGCCGCAAAGTCCTTTGTGCGTACATACGGTTTCCTCGGAGCCATTCTGCCTTATGGAAACGTGGAATGGGAAAAGCTCTCAATCTTCCTGAATCTGCTGATTCCTAAACTGCCGTCACCTCGTGAAGACGACCTGTCAGAAGGCATCTTGAGCACCATTGACCTTTCGAGCTATCGTAATGAAGCCCGTGAAATGATCTCCATTCGCTTGGAAGATCAGGATGCTGAAATTGCGCCTGTTCCTGCCGGAAAGACTGGCCACGTTGTGGAACCGGAAATGGATCTGCTTTCCCGGATTATTTCTGACTTCAACGATATGTTTGGCAACATCAACTGGAACGACGCCGACAATGTCCAGCGGCAGATTCTCGAAATACCTGCAATGGTGTCCAGAGATAAAAAGTATCAAAATGCTATGCGCAACTCTGATGAGCAGAGTGCTCGGTTGGAAAGCGAACGTGCTCTGCAACAGGTTATCTTTGCAATCATGGCTGATAATATGGAGCTGTTCAAGCAGTTCCAAGACAATCCATCCTTTAAGAAGTGGCTTTCGGATCTGGTGTTCAACCTTACTTACAATCCGGAAGGCAAAGAGTACGTGATGCCGGGGCCGGGTGAAAAAACCGTCGCATACGATTTTCCCACGCAGGAATCTTTGATGGTTGCTGAAGACCCTGCCACGTATGGCGACAAAAAGGATGAAGAGTAAACTGTAACAAGGTGGAGAATGCAATGAATGATTCTTTTGACAAGACTATAAGCGGAGGTAAATTTGACGAGGTTTTTACCGAGGTGTCTCACGCTGAGACCCTTGGCCTAAAAAACCCGGAACAACTGCGCCTATTTCACCTCAACGTCAATAACAATGCATTCTCATCCGATAAGCTTGAAGTGTTTCTCAGGAAGAACATTGGTCAATACGTTTTTTCTCGTGCTCAGATCGAGAACTATCATATTGAGGGCGATGTGTACAGCGTAGGAATGGATGCCATCGACATCATGAAACGCAACGGGGCTCCGGGTCAGAAAGGCACCGGCAATGACCTCGGTGAAATCATGCTATATGTGTTTTTAGAGCAGGTTCTGGGAGCTCCCAAAATCATGAGCAAGGTAGAGCTTCAAACCGGAGCAAAACAATATGACAGTAAATGTGACGGAATACATCTTCTCTCGCTGGAGCAGGCTTTCGGCATGCCATACTACCACATGGTGTTTGGCACCTCCAGCATTGTGGGTGATATGAAAAAAGCTGTTGACACTGCCTTCGACGCCATTGTTGAGATCGAAAAGCAAAGCACACAGGAGCGCACCCTTGCTGAAAACACGGTATTCAGCAAGTCCTTTGATAAAGACACGGTTCAGAAAATCAAAGACCTGCTTATTCCGAGTAAAGGACAGTCGGTCCCGTATGATACAGCCTATGGCGTTTTCCTTGCGTATAATCTCGGTCTCAATCCTGCTAATTACAGTGCAGTAGACTTCCGACGTGCACTGACTCAGAAAATGGATACAGATATTCGCAATCATGCGGCATATATAGCCAGCAAGATTAATGCCCTTGGCCTTGGAAACCACTCGTTTTATTTCTACATTCTGCCACTCAACGATGCAGATGCTGAAAAAACACAAATCATGGACCGTGTGATGAATGGGGGTGGCAGACCTTGAGCAATCAAATACTGCATAACCTTGGCGATGCCATTTTCGGGGACATTGACAACAATCCCTTCCTGAATGAACTCTACGACGACATCCTTTATAACTATGCCATCACCAAATTTAACCTCACTGATAAACGGCAGATGCGGGAAATTGATGTGGTGTCGGCCTTGCGGTTTGCCGACTTGCTGTCCAAGTCGACACATGCGATGAACCGGGACAAGCATAAAATGTGGGCGCAGGAGATAATCATCCTGCTGTGTTCTCTGTACCCGGACAATCCTGATGTAAAGTTCTATGCCGGATCAGTGTTCGCAAACACCGGGAACTATCAAGCAAGAAGGATAATCGATAGCGACTTTTACGGCACGACCGCATTAGAGCGTTTCTTCGCTGAATACCAGAATGATTATTTGACAATTCCTGCAGCACCGGAACTTCGGTTCTTCGGCGCACAGAAAAATGCTTACGATCATCTCTCGGATGATCACTTCAGCTATTCCGGTCCGACATCTATGGGTAAGTCCTTCCTCATGAGAATGTACATCAAGGACCAGATACAGCATGGGGTAAAAATGAACTTCGCCCTGATTGTCCCAACAAAGGCACTGATCAATGAGATCTACAAGCAGGTCATTGACGAGGACCTTAAGAACCTTTTGTCGGAGCACAATTATAAGGTGGTCACCGCCGCCGGGGATATTGCTTTGGAGGGCAAGCATAACTTCATACTTGTGCTGACTCCGGAACGACTGTTATATCTGCTCATCAGCAAACCGGATTTGCAAATCGACTATCTATTCATCGATGAAGCACACAAACTGTCCGGAAAAAATAGCCGTGGACCGTTCTACTATAAAACCGTGGATATGCTTCTCAAAAGGAAGAAGAAGCCGCACTTCGTCTTTGCCTCACCTAATATTCCAAATCCAGAGGTATATCTAAAGTTGCTGACAGACATCGAAACCGACGGTGATGATAGCCACCTACGTTCCACTTTTTCACCGGTGGCCCAGATTAAGTTCAGCATCGACCTCAATAATTTCACAGTCAGCGTATATAACGACCATACCGGTGAGTTGGATTACCTTGCGGAAATCAAAGACAGAAACGCTTCTCTGGTTTCGTTCCTTCTGATGTTTGAAAGGATAAACCGGGATCTCCCCTTTGAGCGAAAGCAGCAGACCATCGTTTATTGCAACGGCAGAAGTAAGGCGATTGAAAATGCGCTTGCTTTTGCAGATCAGCTTTCGGAAATTCAGGATAATGACCTGAATGCACTGGCAAGGGATATCACGAATGAAGTTCACGGCGACTACTATTTGGCCCAGATTATAAAAAAGGGCGTCGCATATCACATTGGATACCTACCAGCTGCCATCAGAATGCGTATCGAGGACATGTTCCGTCGTGGCAAAATCACGACTATGTTCTGTACCAGCACCTTACTTGAGGGTGTCAACCTCCCAGCGGATAATCTGTTCATTACCGATAACAAGATTTTCCGAAAGGTGATGACGCCGGTTGACTTCCGAAACCTGATAGGACGTGTCGGACGCATCAGTTTCAACCTTTATGGGAATGTATTCTTCGTCTCGCAGGGTGAAAAGCTGAAACAGGAAGACTATGTGGACCTTTTGAAGAAAGAGGTCCCGAAGCAAACGCTTTCTATCGAGGCTGGACCGAAGAGCCTAACAAACGCCGAAAAGAAATATGTCGTCGAGGCACTACTGCAGGGCAATATTGAACTCGTAAAAAGAAATGACGCACAGTCAGAGGAAGCCTATGTAATGATGCGTAAGTTTGCCCTCATTCTTTTACGGGATATTATGCAGGACAACGACAGCCTTGTAAGGCGTGAGTTCTCTAATCTGCTGACACCCAAGGACGAAGCGAAAATACGAGAAGACTTTACTGATCCGTTCACAGAACCGGATGATGATATCAACACCTCGGTGGACCAGACGAAAAACCTACGTGCCGCTATCGCAATGGGCTTGAAATACCCTGACCGTGTAGATGGCAGGTTCAACTATGACGACGTTTTGGCTTTCCTTGAAAAGCTGAGTCGGATCTTCAAATGGGGAAAGTATGAAGCCTCCACACTCGGAAAGCCGACGCTCCTGCGCTGGTATGCGGTTGTTCTTATTCAATGGATGGAAGGTACTGGCCTTAGCAATATCATGAAAAAGGCACTGGAGTACCGGCAGCAGCACCGGGATAACTTCTGGGTGAACCGAGGCCAGAAAGAATACTATGACGATGGACTCCGGCACCGCAATATCGTGTTTGCCGACACCTTGGAGGTCATTGATAACATTGTGCTGTTCAGTATTTCAAACTACTTCCTTCGCTTCTCGAATGAGTATAAGACAGTCCATCAGCTGAAGGAGTTTGATAACAACTGGTACGAATTTGTAGAATACGGAACGACGAATCCAATAACAATCCTTCTTCAGCGGAACGGATTCTCTCGTGAGGTATCCACATATATCCGGAACAACAAGGATGAGTTTATTATCGAAGGGCCGGATGGAAAATGGCATCTGAGCACGGCACTGCTTGAATGCTCAAATACTAACGCTCGAACAGAGGCGTCGAGTGTACTATATAACATGCCGGAGCTGTTTATAGCTGAAAGCGGTAATGTATAAAAGTAAGATAGACTACACGATATCCCGAACTTATTCGTAGATTAAGCAGGAGGAACGGTGAATGCAACAGTTATTTAGCAACACGACTTTAACAGTCAATCAGTTGATCGAAAAGATCGATACAGGAGAACTTGGCCTTCCGGAACTTCAGAGGCCGTTTATCTGGAAGGATTCAAAGGTGCGTGATTTGTTCGATTCCATGATGTGCGGGTACCCCATCGGTTATTTGATGCTGTGGGAGTGTCCTACGCTTGAAAAGAAGAAAACCATCGGAACAGACACCCACAACTATGAATCTCCGAAGCAGGTAATCATTGATGGCCAGCAGAGACTGACCTCCCTTTATGCCGTTATGAAAGGGAAAAAGGTCATCAATTCAAAATACGACGAGAAGTCTATCGTGATTTCCTACTGCCCGGTGAAGAATAAGTTCGAGGTTGGTTATCAGGCGACGAAAAAAGACCCTGAATGGATCTACAACATCAGCGAAGTGTTCACTACATCGAATATTACAAAGCTGATCATCAACTTTACCAAGAGGCTGGATGAATATCGGTCCTCCAAAGGTGAAACGCTGAGCGACGAGGAACAAGATCTGATTTCCGAAAACATCACTGCGCTTTCAAATTTGAAACAACACACGCTTCCGGTATTTGATATCAAGGCCAACGCTGAGGAAGAGGATGTTTCAGAGATCTTTGTTCGTGTCAATTCCGGCGGTGTTGCTTTGAAGCAGAATGACTTTATTCTGACGCTCCTCTCGCTCTATTGGGATGAGGGCCGAAAAGAGATCGAGCAGTTCAGCATGGAGTCAACATACCCATCCAAAGACAAGATCACATCGTACAATCAGCTTACCGAGGTTACAGCGCAGGATGTCATCCGTGTGGTCATGGCTTATGCATTTGACAGAGCCCGTTTGAAATACGGGTATAAACTGCTTCGTGGAGCTGACTTTGATAAAAAAGGTGCTGTTGATGAAACTCTGCGTGATCAGCGTTTCGATGTGCTTAAGGCAAAGCTCCCAGACGTTCTAAACGTCCACAACTGGCACGAGTTCTTGAAATCTATCATGAATGCCGGTTATCTGTCCGGTGATCTGATCCTTTCGGGAAACGCAATCTACTACACCTATGCATTCTACCTCATCGCAAAGTATAGGTTTAATGCGTCGTACAACGAGAATTTGCATTTAACATCGCTGTGGTTTTTCTATGCGTCTCTTGTCTCGCTCTATACTGGATCATTTGAATCCACGGTCGAAAACCACCTGAACTCTATCAAGGAACTAACATCGCTGGAAGAATACAAGCGGTTCATTTTGTCGAGGGTTGAGGAGCGGCTTACAAACGACTACTTCGATATTACTCTTATCGGTTCCGAGGGCTTGGCAGTATCGGGCCGAGGCAATAATGCTTGGAACGCTTATGTAGCCGCTTTAAACATTCTGAATGCTAAAATCCTGTTCTCGAAGAGTAATCTGCTCGTCAGCAAACTATTCGAGCCCGGTACCGACGGTAAGAGAAAGTCACTGGAGAAGCATCACCTTTTCCCGAAGGCTTATCTGAAGACGCTGGGATATAACGACGCTAAGATCAACCAGATGGCTAACTACGCCTTCATCGATTGGAAGGATAATATGGAGATACTCGATGAGGCTCCCTCGATTTATTATCCTGTTGTTTGTGAGGGCCGCAGCCCTGAAGAAATCCAGCGTATGGAAGAAGAAAACGCACTTCCGTACGGTTGGGAGAATATGCCTTATGAGGACTTCCTGATTGAGCGCAGAAAGCTGATGGTGGCAAAAATTAAAGCTGCATTTGAACAGCTGAAGAAGAATGTTGAGTGATCACGAATGAAAATCGGACGAAATGACCCATGCCCATGTGGTAGCGGAAAGAAATATAAGCATTGCTGTCTTTTGAAGGAATCCATGAGTACCGGTGATCTGATTAGGGCTGCTGTTCAGAATGCCGGTTACAAAGAGGACATCGCAAATGTCCTTTGCAATTTGAGTGAATATATGAAGCGGAAACAATGGTGGGGTGCTTGCCATGCAAGCTGTTCTGCCTTATATGTTGCGCTTTCTGAACTGGGGTATTCTCCCAAGCTATGCATAGGAGAAATGCTTGGGCAAGGTCTCTATTTCGATCACTCATGGATAGAACTTGATGGCCAAATCCTCGATATCGCAATCAGCATGACTCTTTTGGGAGGCGCACCAGTCTCTGAGCCGATTGTGTTCGGAAAGAATATCCGAAGTGGTAAGGAGCCTGTGATAAAGTACGGGGTTCCCGGACGTGGTATCGAAGGAGAAACGCTGGTCGTTAATAGCCTTCCGTTTGTAGATTACATGGACGGATTCCCAGATGAGAAGAACGGCTTATGGGGAGTGGTTCAAGAACTTCTCGGAAGAAAAGTAGACATACCGGATCTGCGTGAAAAATACAAAGATGTGAAACGTGCTATTGTACGTGAATAAGTGGAGCGGCAAACATTTTAATTATTCCACACTATTTAATTATTCCTCCGGCAGCCGTTTTTGAGGGGTAAGTTCCATAGGCCACAGAACCGGCCAACAACAATCGAATAAACAGAAAAAGGGCTTCCGAAGCTCTGCTGTAAAACACAGCGGAACCTCGAAAGCCCTTTATTTCAAGCCTTTTTCAGCACTTATGTGCCGGAGAAGGCTTTTTCTGTTTGTATCAAAGACAGCATTTTTATAGACCCACCCTACAACACGGGCAAGGATTTTGTCTATTCCGATAATTATCACGACAGCCTTGAAAATTACAAGGCTATTACAGGGCAGACCGACGAAGAGGGCAGAAAAATCAGTACAAACACAGAAGCAAGCGGACGTTTTCACACCGACTGGCTTAATATGATGTATCCTCGTTTAAGACTTGTCCTCATACTTGAAATCAACGCTCTCCCTTTGCACCATATACTGACGGAAGCTCTCACACTGTCTGCCTACCCAGGTGATTGGCAGTCACATTGCGAGATAGACCTTAGCAGATGCGATGCCCTCACGGTTCAGCTCACGGGCGATACCTATAAGTGTGAAGATGTAGTTGTCCTCATCCTGCCATTTGTCAGCAAGATACTCCTTGTGTCCTTCCCCAAATCTGATAGTAGCTTCCCTCAAAGAAAAGAGTATGCTTTGTAAAGGTCGGTGTGGCATCGAGCTTGGTGATCCTCGTAACCGTGATCTATCCCCACGATTAGGAAGTCTTTGTAATGTTTCAAAACCGATACCTCCGTTATATTCGTATTCGGTCTTTTGGAAAGCGGTGCGATGTCCGTTGACCGTGATTTCAGTATAGCAGATATTTCAGTATCTGTGGTGGGCAGAATGTTGGCAGGAAAACGATCATAGTTTTGAAATATGGTGTGTATACGCTGAAATGCACAAATTAACTTTCACGAAATTGTGCAAATATACAAGTTTCGATATTAAGGTTATAAATTACCAAAAGCTATTGACATCTCAAACAACTTGTGGTATGATATAGCCAAGGAAGAAACAAAGGTTAGACATTACCTAAGATTTAGGAGGGGTCAAATTGAAATGTACAATTGATATGATTCGAGAAATTTCTTTTGAGCTTAGCGAGGCTTATCGTGGAAAAATAGCGAATATCGGTGGGGCAGTAATTTCTACAGCTTTTGTTCTGAGCAGAATTGAGAAAACACAGACGGTATCCACTGATTCATTGGAGACATTCATTAAAAGCTCTAATGTATCCCCCGATGTTTCTGAGGTTCTTTCCAGAAACTTGAATGGCTTATGGGAAACAGTTCTGAGCTTCAGTGGCAGGTTTGATGCGGACGTATTAGAAGAAGTGGTTCTCTACGAAAATTCATTCTTTGAAATGAGCGAACGGATAGTTTGAAAATATCTTATCA
>OQVQ01000443.1_pt1 | contig 20039 bp, 18 predicted proteins | sample 1691491 | NCBI WGS metagenome assembly OQVQ01 (sample SAMN03418252, study PRJEB22391) | human gut metagenome | biome: human-gut; feature: organic feature; material: feces | host: Homo sapiens | place: Tanzania | collected 2013-01
GTGGATTTTTGCTATATCCGCCGTCAGGAGGTCATCGACTACGTTGCGCGCAAATACGGAAACGACCATGTTGCGCAGATAATTACTTTCGGAACGCTCGCGGCAAAGGCGGCAATAAAGGACGTCGGCAGGGTCATGGACTTGCCTTACGCAAAGACGGACGCACTCTCAAAAATGATACCGTTCGGGCTGAACGTTACGCTTTCGGGTGCTATCGCTTCAAATCCCGAGCTTCGCAAATTTATCGACGGCGACCCGTCGCTTCAGCGATTGGTTGAAAACGCGCTGAAGCTGGAAGGAATGCCGCGCCACGCGTCAATGCACGCGGCGGGAATAGTTATAACACGCGAGCCTGTCACGGAATATGTGCCGCTGATAAAGAACGACGGATATATGGTAACGCAGTACCCTATGGGGACGCTTGAGCGGCTCGGACTGCTGAAAATGGACTTTCTCGGGCTGCGCTATCTGACCGTGATCGATGACTGCGTTAAAATAATTCAGCAAAAAGACAGTGGATTTTCTCTCGATAAAATTCCTGAAAATGACGAAGCGACCTATCGTATGCTTTCCTCGGGCGATACGAACGGCGTGTTCCAGTTTGAAAGCGCGGGCATGAAAAGCGTGCTGGCGCGAATACGTCCGACCTCGCTTGAAGATATTATAGCGACAATTTCGCTTTATCGCCCGGGTCCGATGCAGTCGATACCGACATATATCGAGAATAAGAACAATCCGCAGAAAATCGTCTATAAAACCGAGCTTCTGCGCGATATTCTCGACATAACATACGGCTGTATCGTTTATCAGGAACAGGTAATGCAGATATGCCGCAAGCTCGGCGGATATTCGTACGGGCGCGCCGACCTTGTGCGCAGGGCTATGGCGAAAAAGAAAAAAGACGTAATGGAGCAGGAACGCAGCGCTTTCATCTACGGAACCAAGACCAACTGCGGGGCTGTAGCAAACGGCGTTCCCGAAAAAACTGCAAATGAGATATTCGACGACATGGCGGCGTTCGCAACGTATGCGTTCAACAAATCTCACGCAGCAGCCTATGCTTTTCTGGCATATCAGACCGCGTATCTGCGCTGCCATTATTATAAGGAATACATGGTCGGACTTATGACGAGCGTTCCCGATAACGCGGCGAAGCTGCTCGAATACATTTCCGATTTGAAATCTCACGGGGTAGCTGTTCTGCCGCCCGATATAAACAAAAGTATGCTCAATTTCAGCGCTGAGGAGGGTGGAGTTCGTTTCGGACTGCTCGCGATACGCAATCTCGGACGGAATTTTATAAATGAGATAATCGACGCGCGCAGCGAGCGTCCATTTGCCGATATAACCGATTTTCTCAGCAGGCTTTCCGGGCGTGAAATAAATCGCCGCGCAGTTGAATCGCTCATAAAAGCGGGAGCTTTCGACGCTCTTCCGCACAACCGCAGGGAGCTTTTGTGCAGCTATGAAAATCTGTATCAGATGACGGCGGAAAGCCATAACCGCAATCTCAGCGGACAAATGGGATTTTTTGATTACGGGGCTGACGACGGTGCAGACAATACGTTTATCGCGAAATTGGACAATTTCACTCCCGCACAGCTTATGAAACTGGAAAAAGAGGCGCTCGGCTTTTACGCCACGGGTCATCCTCTCGAATGTTACGAGCAGTATATGCGGCTCAACGGCATATCAAAAATCGCGGATATTACGGGACTGCCCGAAGGAAGAAAAGTCAGCATACTTGCCACGCTCAGCGCGAAAAAGTCGCACACCACAAAGAATAATAAGCTGATGTGCTTCGCTTCGTTTGAAGATATGAGCGGGGAAATCGAGGGCGTTATTTTTGACGAGGTTTACGCGGTCTCGCTGAGCCTGCTTAATCGTCCCGATATACCGCTGATCGTTTCGGGAACAGTTTCGGTGACAGCTTCCGACAGCGGCGATGAGCCGCCGAAACTTATCGTGAATAGGATAGAGAGCGCGGATGACATAAAGCCGACCGATTATCACACGCTTTATATCAATCTCGAAAGCGAGAATTCGCCGCTTATCCCGCGCATCGCGGAGGTTTTGAGAGGCTGTTCGGGCAGGGAAGAGGTAAGGCTCTGTTTTCGTGATACAAGACGCGTTTCAAGGATAAATGACATTTCGGGAGTAAATATTACAAAAGAAATTGTTCAGAAATTAGTAAAAATTTGTGGAAAAAGTAATATTATATTGAAATAACGCTTTTTATCAGAAAATATACTTGACGTTTCCGAATTTTTTGTGTAAAATGTTATAAGGTAATTTCTATAAGAATGACCTTATAAAGTTAAGTTAAATCATTCGTTTAAGGACGAAAGGAGAAATAAATATGAAAAAGATTGGCGTATTAACAAGCGGCGGAGACGCACCGGGCATGAATGCCGCAATCCGTGCGGTTGTAAGAACCGCAATCAACAGAGGTATCGAGGTTGTCGGTATCTATCGCGGCTACAACGGTCTTATCAACGGCGAGGTTCACCCCTTAAACGTAAGAAGCGTTTCCGATATTATCCAGCGCGGAGGTACTTTCCTCTACACTGCAAGATGCCCCGAATTCCGCGAAGAAGCAGGACTTCAGAAGGCAAAGGAAACGTGTCTTGAACAGGGTATCGAGGGTATCGTTGTTATCGGCGGCGACGGCTCTTTCAGAGGCGCGGCTGACCTTTCCGCAAGAGGAATCCCCTGTATCGGTCTCCCCGGAACTATCGATAACGACATTGCCATGACCGAATATACTATCGGTTACGACACGGCTATGAACACTGCGCTCGAAATGATCGATAAGCTCCGTGACACAGCTTCTTCTCACGACCGCTGCTCGGTTGTTGAAGTTATGGGCAGAAGAGCGGGTTATATCGCGCTCAACACAGGTATTGCCTGCGGCGCTATCGCGATCATCACGACCGAAGTTCCTTACGACATTAACGCTATCATCAACAAGATAAACAGCACCCAGACCACCGGCAAGCATCACTTCATCGTTGTTGTTTCCGAGGGTATCGGCAATGCTCAGGAAATCGCTAAGGAGATCGAAGAAAAGACCGGTATCGAAAGCCGCGCGACCATTCTCGGTCATGTACAGAGAGGTGGCGCTCCCACTGTTCGCGACAGAGTTGAAGCGAGCAAAATGGGTCACTATGCCGTTGAACTTCTCGAAAAGGGAATCGGCAACAGAGTTGTCGGCTTAAAGGAAGGCAAGGTCATCGACGTTGATATTCAGGAGGCTCTCAAGATGAAGAAGCCGTTCCTCGAGGATCTTTACAAGATGGCTGAAGAGATCAGCTTCTGATTGCTATTTGATTTTAAACAGAGTAGAGAGCTGCGCGTTAAGTGCGCTGCGGACGGAGAGTTGCCGCAGTGACGAAAAGCCGACGTGCTTGCGGTGCAGCTCCCGCATCTCGCTGTGCATAAAATATACCGTAAGCTGCCATAGGCTTATCCGATTTTATGTAATGGCGTAAAGGAGGAAAGCTTTATGGCATTTTTGCGAATTTTTACCAATTCCGCTAAGGAGCTTAAAAGCGTACGCTGTATAGTTACTATCGGCGTTCTGCTTGCGGCGGCGGTCGTACTTGACGGCTTCGGTTCAATAAGGATAGGCGATTATCTGAAGATCAATTTCGCTTTTCTGCCGCTTGCGATGACGGGTATTCTTTTCGGACCTGTTGCGGGCTGCGCGGCGGGGCTTCTCACCGATCTTGTCGGTTATCTTGTGAACCCGATAGGCGGATTTATCCCCGAGCTTATGCTTATAACGGGGCTTGAGGGGCTTATTTACGGACTTGTACTCTACAATATCAAAAGTGAGCGCACATACCGCACGTTTATACGCGTGGTTGCGGCGAGATTTATCGTCTGCGCAGTATGCAACCTTACGCTGAACACGCTGGCGCTGTACAATTACGGATTTATCTCGGGCGCGAGCTTCGGTGCGGTATTTACTGCGAGAGTTGCAACAAATATAATAACATTCTGCCTCGGTTCGTATATGATGATGGCTGTGGTTATCCCCGTGAAACTGTTTTATGACCGTCATCTGCGCTTTTCGCGCACAAGACCCGCACACAGATAAACAGGAGTGTTGAAAATGGACAGATTAGGAGTTATCGGAACCGGAAACATGGGTTCCGCGATAATAAACGGAGTTAAAAAGGGCAGCGGCGTTGAAATTCTGGCGTTCGACGTGAATTCGGAACGCCTTGGTCAGCTTCCAGCAACTCCTTGCGCGACCGAGAGCGAGGTTATCGAAAAGTGCAGATATGTTCTGCTCGCGGTAAAGCCGCAGGTCCTCGGAAGTGTGCTTGACGCGGTCGTTTCGGCGGTTAAGCCCGAAACTGTTTTTATTTCGATCTGTGCGGGAATTTCGGCTGAATTCATTCGTGAAAAGCTCGGAAATCCTGACGTTAAGGTCGTTACAGTCATGCCGAACACGCCTATGATGCTCGGTTTCGGTGCGAGCGCTATGGCGCACGACGAAAAAGTGACGGACGAGGAATTTGCTTTTGCAAAAAAAGTTATTTCGAGCTGCGGAATTGCTGTTGAGATACCTATGGACAAAATGAAAGAAATAATCTGCGTAAACGGCAGTTCTCCCGCGTTTATCTATCTTTTTGCGAAAGGATTTCTCGATTATGCAGCTTCTGTCGGAATATCTGCCGACGCTGCGCTGGAGCTGTTTTCGGCTTCGCTTATCGGTTCGGCTAAAATGCTCACCGAGTCGGGAATGACGGTCGATGAGCTTATCAAGCAGGTTTCTTCTCCCGGAGGCACAACCATTGCAGGACTTGAAAAGCTGTACAGCGGTGATATTGTCGGAGATGTTGACGCGGCTTGTAAGGCTTGCACTGCGCGTGCGTATGAACTTGGAAAATAACGGATTGCGGGTGAACTGTTTTCACCCGTAATTTTTATATGCGGAAATTTTGTAAAATGTGTTGAAAACAAACCGCAAATATAGTATAATAAAAATATGCCCGAACGCTCGGAAGCGTGGGCGCGCAAAGGAAAATATTATGAGAGTTTTATTGAAGAACGGTCTTGCGGTAGACAGCCGCAGCAGAATTGAGGGCATAAAGGATATTCTTATCCGCGACAACATAATAGAGAAAATTTCGGATAAAATAGACGAACCCGCCGACAAGGTGATCGACTGCACGGGGCTTGCGGTTTTTCCGGGGCTTTGTGATATGCACGTCCATTTTCGCGATCCCGGTCAGACGCATAAGGAGGATATTTTCAGCGGCGCTGAAGCCGCGGCGGCGGGTGGAGTTACCGCTGTTGCTTGTATGCCGAACACTTCTCCTGTGTGTGATTCGCCCGAGGTTATTCGCAAAATTGTAAAAAAAGGAAAAAAGTCGAAGATAAAAGTCTACCCCGTTGGCTGTATCACAAAGGGGCTGAAAGGCGAGGAACTCTGCGATTTTGAAGCGCTGAAAAAAGCGGGCGCGGTAGCCGTTTCGGACGACGGAAAGCCTGTAAAAAACGCAAGGGTAATGGGTGAAGCTATGCTTGCGGCTCACTATGCGGGGCTTCGCGTTATTTCGCACTGCGAGGATCTCGACATAATAAACGGCGGCATTATCAACGCGGGAAAAATTGCGCGGCAGCTTGGCGTAAAGGGTATGAGTCGTTCGAGCGAGAATATCATTACCGCGCGCGAAATTCAGCTTGCGAACGACCTTGAAATGCCGATACACATTGCGCACGTTTCAACAAAAGAAGTCGTAAACCTCCTGAGAAGCGCCGTTCGCTTCGGAATAATGGTTACGAGCGAGACTGCGCCGCATTATTTCACTCTTACCGAAGATGAACTGCTGAAGCGGGACGCGGATTATCGCATGAATCCGCCGCTGCGCTGCATTGAGGACGTTGAGGCGATAACGGAAGCTGTTGTTGACGGTACTATCGACTGTATCGTAACCGACCACGCGCCGCATACTCCAGAGGAAAAGGCTGATTTTGAAAAGGCACCCAACGGTGTAGTCGGGCTTGAGACCTCGCTTGCGGTAACTCTTACGAAACTGTACCACACGGGCAGAATGAGCCTGATGAAAATAGTACGAATGATGTGCGAAAATCCGCGCAGATTGCTCGGGATAGAGGGCGGAGCGCTTGAACCGGGCTGTCCCGCCGACATTGCGATAGTTGACCTTAACAAAGAGTGGGTAGTTGACCCGGAAAAGCTTCATTCAAAATCCAAAAACACCTGCTTTAAGGGTATGACGCTCAAAGGAAAGGTAAAATACACGCTGGTGAACGGCGTAGTTGTATATGAGGACTAAGGAAGCACTGAATAAATCGCGGCACGCATCTTGCTTGCATATTTTCCGCCTGATTGCACGAAAACTCCTTGAAATACATCAAGTATTCCTGTGTCATTTTCATGCAATCAATCGAAAAATCTGTCTGCGCAATCTGCATACCCGATTTAATCAGCACTTCTCTAATAGAAAGGAATATTGATATGTCATTTGATAAATTACTTGAAGGAATTGCGAGAACTCAGAACCCTACCGTTGCGGGACTTGACCCGAAGCTGGACTTCATTCCCGAATACATTAAGGCAAAGGCTTTCGATAAGTACGGAGAAACGCTGAAAGGCGCGGCAAAGGCTATTCTTGAATTCAACAAAGGGCTGATTGACGCACTTTGCGGCATTGTGCCCGCAGTTAAGCCGCAGGCGGCGTATTACGAAATGTATGGAACTGCGGGAATGAAAGCGTTCAGAAAAACGCAGGAATATGCACACGAAAAGGGAATGTACGTTATCACCGACGGAAAGCGCAACGACATAGGAACCACAATGGAGGCGTATGCGATAGCGCATCTCGGAAAAGTCAAGGTCGGCGAAAACGAGTTCAGCCCGTTTGACGGCGACGCGCTTACAGTGAACGGCTACCTCGGAACTGACGGGATAAAGCCGCTTGTTGACATCTGCGCAAAGTATGATAAGGGCATTTTTGTGCTTGCGAAAACGTCTAATCCGTCATCAGGCGAGCTTCAGGACAGGCTTATCGACGGCGTGCCCGTTTATGAGATAATGGGGCATATGTGCGAGAGCTGGGGAGAACCGCTCATGGGAAAATACGGTTATTCGGGCGTGGGAATTGTTGCGGGCGCTACATACCCCGAGCAGATAAAGAAACTGCGCGAAAAGCTGCCGAGGACATTTTTCCTTATCCCCGGTTACGGTGCGCAGGGCGCTTCCGCAAAGGATATTTCGGGCGCGTTTGACAGCAACGGACTTGGCGGAATTGTAAACAGCTCCCGCGGAATTATGTGCGCATATAAAAAAGAAGGCTGCAACGAGCATGACTATGCTGCCGCCGCTTACCGCGAAGCAGTCCGCATGAGAGATGAAATTATGTCTTTCGTAGGAAAAATCGTGATTCCGTAACGTTTGTTCATAAAAAGGAGAAATATGAAACTCGGAGAATATACGATAAAAAGGCGTTATCCGCTTATTCAGATTTTAGTTGATATTGCGTCTGTTGCCGCGCTTGCGTACATTGGGCTTATAATTTACAGTACGGCAATGGATATTGAACAGCTCAACGCGATAAATTACACCGAAACCAGTCTTGAATTTATAAAATGGCAGCCGCTTCTGATATGGGCTGCGGCGGGGATAATTGCGTGGGCAGTTTCGCTTTTTGCGCTTTTTAAGCCGCGTAAAGCGCCCGCGAAGCTGAAAATTGACCAAAAAAGCGGAAAAAAATACTGCAATATAATTGATTGCTGCATTTGCTGCGTTCGGCTTGTGATCCTGCTTATGCTCGGCGAGGGGTGCTATCTGCATATGTGCGCGATTTTGCAGCTTGAAAGCTCGTTTTCGCTGCAGCTGATAATTGACGCGGTGATAATTGTGTTGCTTATCCTGTTCACGCGGACTCGACTGCAATCACTTTATGAATCGCAGCACGACGACGAGCCGCAGAGAACTATAACCGAAGATTGAAAGGAAACGAAGCTATGCATTGCAGCAGCTATAAAATAATTGAGAAAAAGGCGATCTCGGAGAATATTTTTTCTTTTGAGATTTACTGTCCCGAGGTTGCGGAAGAAGCAAAATGCGGACAATTTGTTCATATTCGCGTGCCGTCATGTACACTTCGCAGACCGATTTCCATATGCGAGGTAAACCGCGCAGACGGAACGCTCCGCATTGTTTTCGAGATACGCGGAGCCGGAACGGAGAAGCTCGCAGAGTTGAATAAAGGTGACTTTATCGACATGATTGCGCCGCTCGGAAATGGGTTCACTGTGAAAGAGCTTCCCGAGGGAAAGCGTGTTATTGTCGTCGGTGGGGGAATCGGCGTTCCGCCAATGCTCCAGACTGCGAAGTCATACAAGAAAGCGACGGCGATACTCGGTTTTCGCAGCTTTGACCGCGTTATTTTGAAACGCGACTTTGAAGTGAACGGAATCGAAACAATTATTTGTACAGACGACGGAAGCGTCGGTTATCACGGCGTTGTTTCCGACCCGCTGAGCAGCGAACTTGAAAAGGACGATGTCGGAGCGGTGTTTGCCTGCGGTCCGAAGCCTATGCTTGCGTCTGTGATGCAGCTCGCGAAAGAGCATGGCGTTTTCTGTGAGATTTCGCTTGAAGAACGCATGGCGTGCGGCGTGGGAGCCTGTGTCGGGTGCGTTTGCCGCATTATGCGCGGCGGTGAAGAAAAGCTGCTGCGCGTCTGCAAGGACGGTCCCGTATTTAATGCCGAGGAGGTAATTCTGTAATGAAAGATCTATCCGTAAAGGTCGCGGGAATAACATTTCCGAACCCGGTCATCGCCGCTTCGGGAACATACGGCTTCGGCGAGGATTACGCGCCGCTTTATCCGCTGAACAAGCTAGGTGGAATTTCATGTAAAGGCACTACTATGAACGAAAAGCCCGGAAATCTTCCGCCGAGAATTGCGGAAACGACTGCGGGTATGCTGAACGCCGTCGGACTTCAGAACCCGGGCGTTGAAGTGTTCGTAAATCACTACCTCCCCGAACTGAAAAAGAACGGCAACGTTATCATTGCGAATATCGCTGGCGCGGAACTGGACGATTACCGCAGGATCGCGCAGCGGCTCGACAGCACGGACGTGGATATGCTCGAGCTTAACATTTCCTGCCCTAATGTAAAGCAAGGCGGAGCGACGTGGGGAACTACCTGCGAGGGCGCGGCAGCTGTCACAAAGGCAGTGAAAAGTGTAACAAAAAAGCCTGTAATGGTGAAGCTTACGCCAAATGTTACAAATATTACTGAAATCGCAAAGGCTGTCGAGGCTGAGGGCGCAGACTGCATTTCGCTTATCAATACTCTGCTCGGAATGCGCATCGACATACGCACAAAAAGACCTATCCTTCACAACAATGTCGGCGGTTTTTCGGGACCTGCGATATTCCCCGTGGCTGTCCGTATGGTGTGGCAGGTTGCGAATGCGGTGAATATCGACGTGGTAGGAATGGGCGGAATTTCCACAGGCGAGGACGCTGTTGAAATGATGATGGCGGGCGCAAAGGCTGTTCAGGTCGGAACGGCAATATTTACCGACCCGTACGCACCATTGAAAATAATTGACGGAATTGAGCGGTACATGACGGAGAATAATATTGATAGCCTCTCCCAGATAAGCGGTTCGGTAAAACCGTGGTGACGTTCATACTTTAAATATTGATGAACGCCGAATGAAAACATACATTAAGTATTGACGTTTAGCTCAAAATGTTGTATAATAAAAGTTATACGAATTGAGGTGAAATGCTTGACGGAAAGAATGACGGTTGCTGCGGCAATGGTGAAATGTCTTGAAATGGAAAAGATACGCCATGTGTTCGGTTATCCCGGCGCAGCTATCTGCCCTTTTTACGATGCTCTTCTTGAGTCTGATATTGAGCATATCCTTGTAAGACATGAGGCAAACGGCGGACACAGCGCAAGCGGCTACGCGCGCATGACCGGAAAGCCTGCCGTGTGCATTGCAACGTCGGGTCCCGGCGCTACAAACCTGATAACTGCCATCGCGACAGCGTATATGGACAGCATTCCGCTTATCGCTATAACGGGTCAGGTGAATTCCGACCAGATAGGGCGCGATGTCTTTCAGGAAGCTGATATAACGGGTTCGGCTGAACCGTTTGTGAAACATAGTTTTCTCGTGAAGAATCCCGAGGAAATCTGCAAGGTTTTTAAACAGGCTTTTTTCATTGCGGGAACGGGCAGACCCGGTCCTGTTCTTATAGATATTCCTATGGACGTGCAAAAGCAGGAATGTGATTTTTCGTATCCCGAAAGCATTGAGATACGTTCTTACAAGCCGCGTTCAGAGGGAAATAAATTGCAGATAAAACGCGTCTGCGAAGCGATTGCAAAGGCGAAAAAGCCCCTTATTTGTGCGGGCGGCGGAATTTTTACGGCAAATGCAAAGGACGAGCTTCGCCGTGTTGCGGAGCTTTGCGATATTCCCGTTATCAACACGATGATGGGGCTTAGCAGCATGGATATGTCGCATAGGCTGTATTTCGGAATGCTCGGAATGCACGGCGTTAAATCAGCAAACTACGCAGTCGCGAACTGCGATCTGTTCATTTTGCTCGGTGCGCGCGTCGGCGACCGTGCGGTCACGGCTATACAGCAGCTCAGCGGCATTGAAGTAATTCATATTGACATTGACCCCGCCGAAATCGGCAAGAATCTTTCGGCAACAACGCCTTTGGTAGGCGATCTGAAAATCATTCTGAATCAGATAATCGAAACAGCAAGCGAATTGAAGCATACAGCGTGGGTGGACGAGCTTACGGAAGTGAAGAACGCGGCGGGAACGCTGATTTCCGAGGAAAAGCCCGGAACAGTCAACCCCAAGCTCTTTATTCACAGGCTTAACGAACATTTGCCCGATTCGTCGGTTGTGGTTGCCGATGTCGGTCAGAATCAGATATGGACGGCGAACAATATTTTCCTGCGCGGAGGCAGATTTATGACTGCGGGCGGCATGGGAACAATGGGATATTCGATACCCGCGGCTATCGGCGCGAAAAAGGCAAGTCCCGAGTCGCAGGTAATTGCGATATGCGGCGACGGAAGTTTTCAGATGCAGATGATGGAGCTTGCTACGGCGGTTCAGCACAAAATTGCCGTAAAGATAATCGTGATGGTGAATCACTATCTCGGAATGGTTCGCGAGGTTCAGGAAAACGCTTATCATAACCGTCTTATCGGAGTAAGCCTTGACGGAAGCCCGCAGTTCGACATGATCGCGCGCGCATACGGGATAAAGGCTGAGACGGTCGATAGTCTGGCTTATGCGGATGAGGCGATAAAGAGGCTTATCGAGTCTGACGAACCGTATCTTCTTCAGGTTATTGTTGGCGAAAAAGAAAAAACTATATTATAATGTTCATATTTTTAGACACTATGAACACCGGTGAGGGATATGAAGCACACGATTTCTATTCTGGTTGAAAACAGGGCGGGCGTTCTGGCGAGGGTCGCCGGGCTGTTTGCGCGGCGCGCGTATAATATCGACAGCCTTGCGGTAGGCGTTACGGACGATAAGCAGGTTTCGCGCATAACTATTGTTGTTGAAGGCGACGAGTATATACTTGAGCAGATACTCAAGCAGCTTAACAAGCTGATAGACGTAATCAAGGTAAAATCGGTAAGCGAACAGGAACTTTTGTCGCGTGAACTGGTTCTGTTTAAGGTATCATGCACGCCTGCGCAGCGGGCCGAGCTTATCGCAATAGCAAAGATAGCCGAAGCGAAAATTTCCGATATTTCCGTCACGACAATGACACTGGAAATTTCCGATTATGAGGCGAAAATATGCACTTTTGAGGAGCTTCTGCGGCCGTACGGCATAAAGGAAATTGTCCGCACGGGAACTATAGCGATACAGCGCGGAAGCACTGCATTAACACTGTAATCACGCTGAATAAGCGCTAATACAAAAAGGAGATATAAAGAAATGGCAAAGATTTTTTATCAGGAAGACTGCAACATTTCCTTACTTGACGGTAAGACGGTTGCGATTATCGGCTACGGCAGCCAGGGTCACGCTCACGCGCTCAACTTAAAGGACAGCGGCGTTCGCGTTATCATCGGTCTTTACGAGGGCAGCAAGTCCTGGAAGAAGGCTGAAGAAGCAGGATTCGAAGTTTACACCGCTTTTGAAGCTGCTAAAAGGGCTGACATTATCATGATACTCATCAACGACGAAAAGCAGGCTGATCTTTACAAGCAGAGCATTGAGCCTAACCTTACGGCAGGAAAAATGCTCATGTTCGCACACGGCTTCAACATTCACTTCGGTCAGATCGTTCCGCCCGCAGATGTTGACGTTGTAATGATCGCACCCAAGGGTCCGGGACACACCGTTCGTTCCGAATACACTATCGGCAGAGGCGTTCCTTGCCTTATCGCAGTTCATCAGAATGCTTCTGGCAGAGCTTTTGACATCGGTCTTGCTTATGCGGCAGGTATCGGTGGTTCGAGAGCAGGCGTTCTCGAAACGACATTTAAGATGGAAACCGAAACAGACCTGTTCGGCGAGCAGGCAGTTCTCTGCGGCGGCGTTACTGCTCTTATGAAAGCGGGCTTTGAAACGCTTGTTGAAGCAGGCTATGACCCCCAGAACGCTTACTTCGAGTGTATTCACGAAATGAAGCTTATCGTTGACCTTATCTACAAGGGCGGTTTCAAGATGATGCGCTACTCGATTTCCGATACCGCTGAATTTGGCGATTATGAGGTCGGCAAGCGTATTATCACCGAGGATACCAAGAAGGAAATGAAGAAGGTTCTTTCTGAAATTCAGGACGGCACATTCGCCCGCAACTGGATCATGGAGAATAAGATGGGTCGTGCGCATTTCAACGCGTGCAGACGTATCGAAGGCGAACATCAGCTCGAAAAGGTCGGCGCTGAACTTCGCAAGATGTACGAGTGGAACGACGAAAAGTAATCTTTTAAACGGGTACGGCGGCTTTTGCCGCCGTATTTTTTAACGAAAAATGAAACGACATGATTTTTATCGCTTCTTAATAAACTTTATTTATCCGAATATCTGTCCGTGCTGCGGGGAAATTATCGGATATAACGACGCGTTTTGCGGCGGGTGCGCAGAAACGCTTGAACCGTGTACAGTGAACACGAAAATCAAATTCGCAGATGATTTCGCGGCATTCTGTATTTACAAAGATAATGCTGCGCAGGCGGTTCAGCATTTCAAAGACGAACCGTGCGGAAATACCGCGTACGCTTTTGCGCACTGCATTTTCAGGGCAATAACCGAAAAAGGATTTGCTGAGTGTGTTGACGAAATAGCTTTCATCCCAATGACGCGGGTGGATCATAATAGGCGCGGCTACAATCAGACCGAGCTTATCGCGCGCGAGCTGCATTTCATGATGAATATTCCGTATCGTAATGCACTGGTGAAGCTGAGAAAGACTCGCCGCCAGAAAGAACTTTCCGGCGAGGAAAGAAAGCAAAATATCGCGGGCGCATTTGCCGCCGCGCAGGGACTGCGGTTTGACGGCAAAAATGTGCTGATTATTGATGATGTATGCACGACGGGAAGCACTCTTTCCGACGCGGCGCGTGCGCTTCGTGAGGCGGGCGCGGAGCGTGTTTTTGCGGCAGCTTTCGCCAAAACGCAGATATTGCCGCGAAACTCTTGACGAATTCCGAAAAAAACTATATAATAGCTTAAAAGGAGGCTTGAAAAATGAAGATTTTCTATGATTTGAACGGAACGCTGTATGCGAATATTACAAACAAATGCCCATGCGCCTGCACTTTTTGCATTCGTAAAAATGCGGATTCTGTCGGCGAAAATGACAGCCTTTGGCTTGAACACGAACCGACTGTCGAAGAAATAAAGGCGGCTTTCGACGCGGTTGACAAGTCGAAGTATGACGAAGTTGTTTTCTGCGGCTACGGCGAACCGATGGAAAGAGCGTTCGAGCTTATCGAGAGCGCAAAATATATCAAGGAAACTTCGGGAATGAAAGTCAGAATAAACACAAACGGACTTGTTTCGCTTATTCACCCGACTTTTGATCTGTACTCCATGCGCGGCGTTATCGACAGCCTTTCCATAAGCCTCAACGCCTCTGATCCCGACAAGTATTACGCTATCACGCGGTCGAAATTCGGACTTCCGTCGTATAATTCCATGCTGAATTTTGCTATAATTTCGTCGTCGTTCATTCCGCACGTCATATTCACGATAGTGGGAGTCGTTGACGAAGAGGAAATCGCTGCCTGTCGCAGGAGGGCGGAGGATCTCGGAATCCCGCTTAAAGTCAGAAGCTATATTTCCGACAATGTCGCTTATAATTGATTGGAGTGAATTTTATGCTGATAAAATTGGCGGGGATTGTTCCCGAGTCGTATGTTGACGGTCCCGGAATACGCTTTACCGTTTTTGTTCAGGGCTGCCCGCATCACTGCAAGGGCTGTCACAATCCCGAAACGCACGATTTTAACGGCGGTCGGCTTGCCGACGTGGACAAAATATTCGGAAAAATTACAAAAGCCCCGCTTATAAAGGGCGTCACTTTTTCGGGCGGCGAGCCTTTCTGCCAACCCGAGCCGCTCAACTATCTTGCGGGACTGCTCAAGAAAAAATGCTATCATGTCATGAGTTATTCGGGCTATACTTTTGAGGAATTGCTCAAAATGTCGGAGGAAAATTCCGATATAAAGGGTCTGCTCGAAAAGCTTGATATTCTCGTTGACGGACGTTTTGAGCTGTCGCAGAGAAGCCTTGAACTAAAGTTTAAAGGCAGCCGTAATCAGCGGCTTATCGACGTACCGAAAAGTCTGAAGGAGGGCAGAGTTGTTCTCTGTGAGATATAAAGCGATTGCACTTTCTGCGCTGCTGCTTTTGTTCGGCTGTTTATGCGGCTGTGAAAAGGGAAGCGGCGCTTATATTTTTAAGGCGGCGATCGTCGGAAACCCAAAAACGCTCGACCCGCAGACGGCGCTTGCCGACAGCTCCGCAAATATAATTTATAACACTTTCCGAGGGCTTTTCGGGTATGATACCGAGGGGAATATCGTGCCTGATATGGCGGAAAGCTATTCCGTGAGCGGCGACGGATTGGAGTGGACGTTCACGCTGCGCGGCGGAGTGTACTGGTACGCGGACGATTTCAGCGCGAAATGTACTGCCGACGATTTCGTTTTCGCATTTCGCCGTCTTATAAACCCAGCCGTTAAATCAGCGGGCGCCGCCGATTTTTTCGTGCTGAAAAATGCGGAAAAAATAAATAAAGGAACGATGACCGACCTATCAATGCTCGGCGTTGAGGCGGTGAATGAAACGACGCTGAAAATAACGCTCGAATACCCCGACTCGGATTTGCCCGTTTTGCTGGCTTCGTCGGCGGCAATGCCGTGCAACGAGGAATTTTTTGAAACGACCGAGGGCAGGTACGGCTTATCGGCGGACTGCGTTGCTTCAAACGGCGCGTTTTATGTACATACATGGAGCTACGACGAATGGAGCGAGGACAGCAACTATTTCATACTCCGCCGCAATACTCTGAATGTTCCGCCCGACGATGAAAGTATACCTGTCGGCATGAATTTTTTCATTGACGCGAAAGAAGCGTGCTCGGATTTTTGCGACGGAACATTCGGCGCGTATATCACCGACAGCGCGGAAGAGATAAGCGAGCTGAGCGGGAAATATACATATAATACATACGAAACTGCCGTCTGGGGACTTGTGTTTAACCCGAAGCGCTTTTCGGACGCGCAGCTTCGGCTTAAATTTGCGGAAAAATGTACTTTTTCGGACTCGGATTGTTACCGCTCGGCATGGCGGATAACGCCGCCGTTTAATTACAGCGAAAAAAACAGCGCTTCGCTTTCGGCAGATGATATAGAAATGCCTGCGTCGGTGAACGTGGTAATGCCGCAGAATATGGAACTGCGCGAACAGATGAACGCCGTCGCACAGGAATGGCGAACGTCATTCGGCATAAGCTGCAGTGTTTTTGAGCCTGAAACACAGACGTATGAACAGCGGATTCAAAGCGGAGATTATGATATTGCGCTGGTGCGTATCTCGGGGACGAATTCATCAAAATATGCTTATCTTAGCGCATTTTTGTCGAATTCACCGAGAAATTTCACGGGTCAGAACAGCAAGAAGTTCGACCATATCCTCGACAGCGCGAAAAAGGAACAGAACGAAGCGATACGAGAAAGCTACTATTCCGAAGCGGAAAGCTTTCTGCTTGAAAGCGGGCTGTTCGCGCCCGTATGTTCGCAGACGGACTATGTTTTCTTCGGCAAAAAATCACAGGGAATGTGCTATAATCCGTATCTCGGCGCATATATAGCTATCAAATAAAAAGGAACGGTAAAACAATGTACAAGGAAAAACTCGACAAGATTCTTTTAAAGGTGCAGAAGCCTTCGCGATATATCGGCGGTGAGCTGAATTCAATCGAAAAAAATCCCGCCGACGTAACCATGCGGTTCGCGTTCTGCTTCCCCGACACCTACGATATAGGTATGTCGCACCTGGGCATGAAGATTTTGTATTCGCTGATAAACAATGTGCCCGAATATTGGTGCGAGCGCGTTTTTATGCCGCTTCCCGATATGGAAGAGCAAATGCGAAAAAATGATATTCTGCTGTACGGTCTGGAGAGTCTTGAACCGATAAAGAACAGCGATTTTATCGGATTTACTCTGCAGTATGAACTTTCGTTCACCAACATTCTTGCCATGCTTGATTTAGCGGGGCTTCCCGTTTTCGCAAAGGACAGACCCGACCTCACGCCTATTGTATGTGCGGGTGGACCCTGCGTGTGCAACGCCGAGCCTATCGCGGATTTTATTGATCTTTGTATTCTCGGCGAGGGCGAGGAAGTGAACCTCGAACTTATGCGGCTGCTTGAGCAGTGCAAAAAGGAAGGCTGCACAAAGCACGAGTTTCTTGTGCGCGCGGCGCAGATAGAGGGAATTTATGTGCCGTCGCTGTATAAAATCGAATACAATGCCGATAACACGATTGCTTCAATAACCCCGACCGAGGGCGCTCCCGCGACTGTTCGGAAACGCATAATCCGCGATTTTGACAAGACTTTCTACCCCGAAACATTTGTCGTGCCGTTTTCGGAAATCGTTCACGACCGTGCGGTCGTCGAAGTTCTTCGCGGCTGTATACGCGGCTGCCGCTTTTGTCAGGCGGGTTATCTTTATCGTCCGTTCCGCGAAAAATCGGTTGATACTATTGAAAAAGAAACGATCTCGCTTTGCGAATCCACAGGCTATGACGAGGTTTCGCTCTCGTCGCTCAGCACAAGCGATTACAGCGAAATCGAGGGTCTTCTCGACAGGCTCACGAATTATACGGACGGCGAGCGGATAAATCTCGCGCTCCCGTCAATGCGTATCGACCGTTTCAGCGACGAACTGCTCCAAAAGATAAAAAGCGTGCGCAAAAGCGGGCTTACATTCGCCCCCGAGGCGGGTACGCAGCGCCTGCGCGACGTAATAAACAAGAATATTACAGAAAAAAATGTCCTGGACAGCTGCCGCATTGCTTTCGAGGGTGGATATACCGCCGTAAAGCTCTACTTTATGCTTGGACTTCCGACCGAAACGCTTGAGGATATGGACGGAATAAAGGACTTGTGCGAAAAAATTATCGACCTTTATTACACTATCCCGAACCGCCCGAAGGGTAAGAGCGTTCAGATCTCCGTTTCGCTTTCAACATTTATCCCAAAGCCTTTCACCCCGTTCGAGTTCGAACCGCAGCCGACCGAGGACGTCATAGACGAGCGCCAGAAGTACATTCTGAGCATTATAAATTCGCGCAAGGTCAATATAAGTTGGTCGAGATACCCGATAACGGTGCTTGAAGCGGCGCTTGCGCGCGGCGACAGACGGCTTTCGCAAGTCGTTTATACTGCGTGGAAGAAAGGCTGCAAGCTCGACGGCTGGAACGAATACTACCGCTTTGACTTGTGGCAGGAGGCGTTCCGCGAGTGCGGCATAGATATGTCGTTTTATGTCAACCGCCGCCGCGAATATGACGAGATAATGCCGTGGAGCCACATGGATATTCTTGTCTCGAGGGATTTTCTTATCCGCGAAAACAAGCGCGCACATGAGGGAGTTCCTACCAAAAACTGTCGTGAACAGTGCGCAGGCTGCGGCGTAAACAAGTGTATCGGAGGGAACTGCTTTGAATAATATCCGAATTTTTTTCAGTAAAACGGGGCGCGCCGTTTATATCTCTCACCTTGACCTGTACAGGCTATTTCAGCGTGCCGTAAAGCGCTGTAAGCTGCCCGTATGGGAAACGCAGGGCTTCAATCCGCACGTTTATATCACGTTTGCGCTTCCTCTCGCTCTCGGAACGGAGGGTGTGTGCGAGAGCCTTGACACGCGGCTTACCGAAGAACTGACGTTCGACGAGGTGCGCGAACGGCTGAACGCCGTTCTGCCCGGCGGGATTCGCGTGCTTGACGTTGCGGAGCCTGTGTACAAGAACACCGATATAGAAAAGTCCGAGTATGAAATCGAAATTTCCTGCGACGAAGCGAAGCTGACTGAATTTTTTGCGCAGGAAAAGATAATCACCGAAAAGAAAACAAAGCGCGGCATTGCCGAAATCGACCTGAAACCTGTTATTGAAATTGCAGAGCGCAGAGAGGGCTTTATAAAAATGCTGCTTCCGTCGGGAACCGAAACGAATATCAGTCCTAATCTTGTTTTTGACGCGTTCGAGCGTTTTTCGGGCGGTGAAATTGACTCGCTGAAGATAAAACGGACGAATGTTTACTGCAAAAACGGCGAAATTTTCAGATAATTTCATATTTTTCTTGAAAAAAGTCTTGCAATTCGCGTGAAAAAGTGTTATAATATAAAAGCATTTGTAACCGTTGCAGACGCAACGAGAGTTAATGCCGGGCTATTGCCCACACATTAAATAGGTATTCCGCTGTGTGAAAGCGTCGAAGCGGCGCTTCTCCGCGCAAAGGCGCGGCTGTAATCCTATCGCATAAGAATGCCGAAAAAACAGGAGGAACATAAAATGGATGCACTCAAGCTCATCGCACAGGACAGCATGAAGAACGACGTACCTCAGTTCAATGTCGGTGACATTGTAAAGGTACACGTAAAGATCACCGAAGGTGACAAGTCCCGTATTCAGGTATTCGAGGGAACCGTTATCGCAAAGAAGCACGGCGGTATCAACGAAACCTTTACGGTAAGACGCGTTGCTCACGGCTGCGGAATCGAAAGAGTATTCCCGCTCCACTCGCCCTCGGTTGACAAGGTTGAGATCGTTAGACAAGGTATTGTCCGCAGAGCTAAGCTTTATTACCTCAGAGACAGAGTTGGTAAGGCTGCTAAGGTTAAGGCAAAATATTAAGCCAATACCCCCTGTAAAAATAGACGATTGCGGTAATAACGGACTTCGGTTCGTTATTACTCCAATTTGGCTATTTTTTCTTCATTTTTGGGGAAATTAGTTTCACGGGAAGGGAGCTTTTCTATGGAAGAACAGGAAATAACGGAGCGTCCGGAAGCTTCTGCCGAGGAAATATCCGCTTCCGTAAATGAAAAATCAAAAAAGAAAAAAATGTTTGAATCAGAGCTGCTTGACTGGTTCGATACGGTTGTCGGCTCGGTGCTTGCAATTATTGTAATATTTACTTTTTTCACCCGTCTTTCGACGGTCGATGGCTCTTCGATGCTGCCTACGCTTCACGATAAGGAACGTATGCTTGTAAGTGATTTCTGCTACACGCCCGACCATAACGACATTATCGTTCTCTGGGCGGAAAATCTTTACAATGAGGATACGCAGAGCATGGGAAAAGCAATCGTAAAGCGTATTATCGGGCTTCCCGGAGATACGATAGAAATCGATTTTTCGACAGGCGTTGTATACCGCAACGGCGAAGCGCTCGCACTTGAAGTGAAAGACGGCGCTCTTTATGAGGACGGCCACACCATAAACGACCTGACGCTGACG
>OQVQ01000444.1_pt1 | contig 20027 bp, 10 predicted proteins | sample 1691491 | NCBI WGS metagenome assembly OQVQ01 (sample SAMN03418252, study PRJEB22391) | human gut metagenome | biome: human-gut; feature: organic feature; material: feces | host: Homo sapiens | place: Tanzania | collected 2013-01
AAGTCGCCAAAAGCTTCGTGGAAACCGTTAGTATCGGCGTGCCAAGAAGACAAGAAACCGGGGCGGATGGCGTCTAAAATAGCGTGGCCGGCTTCGTGAGAAACTATTTCTCCGGAACTGCCGGTATAAACTTGCTGCTGGGTGACGGGATCTTTGGCATGGAAGAAGTTCAAAGACTCATCTTGACGAGAATAGTAAGCGTTGAGCATGACGCCGCCGTCGGGGATAAGCTTAATTTGCTTTTCACCGAAAGCCCAATTGATGTCCTGACCGAATTTTTCGCTCATAGCGTTGACGGTGGACTGAATAGTGGCCATAGTGTTGGCCGCGATGTACTGACGGGTGCCAGGCTGAAATACATATTCGCCGTCTTTATTGGGACGCAATCCGTCTTTATCAGCTAAACGCACATGCTCGCCTTCGGGAGCTTTTTTGCTGCTGGTTTTGATGTTGGGCACCTGGATAGTGATAGGATCCATGACCAACTCATCTTGAGGATTATAAGAAAACTCCGGCCCTCTTACTTCAGTATCAACCTTGGTGGCGCTTACGCCGCTGGTCGGAGCCGTGTAAGCCATAGGACTTACACCACTAATAGAATTTAACATTTTTCAACAACCTCTCGTGAAAATGTATCTGGAGTTCTCCTACCCCTTATCTTACGTTTTATTCTAAGATTAAGAGCGTTACTTCAAGTTACAAAATTATGTATTTTTAGCGAATCGAGCAAAACCTTTTGCTAAATTGACAAAATAAAGAAAGCTCTCCTACGCTTTGGCAAACTATTAAATCTTGCGCTTACGTAGGAGAGCCTTCTGGCTTTCAAAACTTAGACGCTTTCACGTCGAAAAGCTAGAAAAAGATTGGACGGAATATCCTGTGCTTCACTTTAGCTTGGCTGGTGGAAAGCACATGGAGAAAGACCAATTAGTGCGTTATCTCTTGTACATATTGAAGGTAAATGAAGAAAAATTTGGCATCGTCAATGATTCTCCCGACCCGAATGTTCGTATGCTTAATTTAATAAAAACGGTATATGAGCAGACTGGGCAGAAGGTCGTTGTGCTCATCGATGAATACGATGCTCCTTTGCTTGATGTGGTGCATGAGGATACTAGCTTGGATATATTGAGAGAGGTGATGCGCAATTTCTATAGTCCCCTAAAGGATAGCGACCGAATGCTGCGTTTCGTCTTCTTGACAGGCATTACCAAGTTCTCGCAGCTTAGTATCTTCAGTGAACTCAATAATATCACAAATGTGAGTATGGATACAGAATATGCTGGCATTTGCGGCATTACCAAGGAGGAACTTGTGACAGAAATGCATGAAGATATTCAGCAGATGGCAGATGTGTTGGGCTTGTCGTATGATAAAACTTTGGAAAAGTTGAAGGAAAATTATGATGGCTATCATTTCGCCTGGCCTTCTTCTGACATATTCAATCCATATAGCTTGCTCACTTGCTTTTCAAAGCGAAAGGTTGATTCCTATTGGTTTGGCTCAGGCACTCCTACCTATCTCCTTAATATGATGCGGAAATATGACTTTACACCGATTGACCTGGGTGAACAGATGGATGCATCAAAGGATGATTTCGATGCAGCCACTGAGACGATGACTACTATCATGCCTTTGCTTTATCAGAGTGGTTATATCACCATCAAGAATTATGATCCGGAAACGGAACTCTATACCTTGGCTCTGCCAAACAAAGAGGTGAGGATAGGTTTGTATCGCAGTATGTTGCCGCATTATTTGGCGGCAAAGTCTGCAATGTGCAATACGACCGTGGCCAAGATGTCGGCTCTTATCAATAAGGGTAACATGGATGGTGCTCTTCAGCTATTGAAAACGTTCTGGGAGACGGTACCTTATTGCGATAATACCGATTATGAGGGGCATTATCAGCAGACAATGTATATCATCTTTGCCCTGCTTACGAATTTCCGTATATTGGTGGAACAGCATACTTTCCGGGGAAGAACAGACATTACGATGGAAACAAAGGATACCATCTATGTGATAGAACTGAAATTTAATAAGTCAGCACAAGAGGCTCTTGACCAAATCAACAACAAGCATTATGCTGATGCTTTTGCCCTAAGAGGCAAAACCGTGGAAAAGATTGGTATGAACTTTATGATTGATGAAGATAAGACGATCGTATTGGATTGGGTAAAATATTCCTGCTAAAAAATGAGGGTGTGTCATAAGTCCATGACACATCCTCATTTTTTTCTTGTTGGATGCTGATAGCAGTGCAGGCTATCAGCCTATGCTGGCAAGCAAGAGGGTGGAATATGTCGGAAAGGCAGTAAAGGTACAGATGTAAGTGTTACATAAAATAAAGTATTTGATAATTATGATAAAGTAGAATTTTACTTTTTTGCTTACCTTTGCATCCACAAATAACAATTTAATCAACTAATAATTAATTTAAATCATAAAATGATTAGATACAGAATGATTTTATCCCTGCTTTTGGCTGGCATGGGAACTGCTGCAACAGCACAGAACATCAACTTGCCAATCATCCAGACCAAGTACACAGCCGATCCTGCACCTTATGTGCACAACGATACGGTTTATCTCTATACCACCCACGATGAGGATGGGGCTGAGGGGTTCCTGATGAAAGACTGGCTGCTCTATACCTCAACGGATATGGTAAACTGGCAAGACCGCGGTGCCGTGGCTTCATTGAAAGACTTCAAGTGGTTCAAGGGCGAGAATGGTGCCTGGGCAGAGCAGGTCATCGAGCGCAATGGCAAATGGTATATGTATTGCCCTATCCACGGTCATGGCATCGGAGTGCTGGTAGCAGATAGTCCATACGGACCGTTCAAGGATCCTCTCGGAAAGCCTCTGGCATGGGAGGGCGACTGGTTCGACATCGACCCTACCGTATGGATAGATGATGATAATCAGGCTTACATGTATTGGGGCAATCCTGTGTTGAAGGCAGTGAAACTGAACGAGGACATGATTTCTTATTCTGATTCCATCATGCACTTCCCGAAGATTCAGGATTATCAGGAAGGTCCTTGGTTCTGGAAGCGCAATGGCAATTATTATCTGGCTTATGCTTCTACCTGCTGTCCTGAGGGCATCGGTTATGCGATGAGCAAGAATCCGCTCGGACCATGGGAATATAAGGGACATATCATGAACCATACGCCTCGTACTCGTGGCAATCATCCGGGCATCATCGACTATAAGGGCAAGAGTTACTGCTTCGGCTTGAATTATGACATTTTCCGTTTGAAGACGGGGCGTCATGCCGAGCAGCGTTCTGTTTCTGCGGCCGAAATGACTTACAATCCTGACGGAACCATCCAGGAGTTGCCATACTTCCAGGATTGCAAGTTGGAGCAGATAGAATGGTTCAACCCTTATCGCCAGGTTGAGGCTGAGACGATGGCTTGGGGCTATGGATTGAAGACGCAGCCTAAGAACGAATGGGCGCAGAAGGACAGATGGAACCAGGTGGTTACGAATGTTGATGAGGGAAAGTATATCCTCGTGAAGGGTGTAGACTTCAAGAAGGGAGCAAGTAAGTTTGAGGTTTCTGCCTCTTGCCACATGTTGGGCGGCAGCATCGAAATCCGTCTTGATGGGGTAAACGGCCAGTGCATCGGCAAGGTGGACATCAGCAACACCAAGGACGAATACAAAACCTTCTCTACCCAGGTGAAGAAAATAAAGGGTGTTCATGATCTCTACTTCGTCTTCAAGGGAGGTGACATCCAGAAACAGAACCTCTTCTTCCTGGACTGGTGGAAGTTTGGGGAGTAATAACAGAAAAGATGGTCTTGCATTTTGCGAGACCATCTTTTTGTTTTAGATTACTTTTCGCTCTTTATCATAAAGGGCAGAAAATGTGCCTGTTAGGGCAATATGTTACATGAGAAAAATTAATTGTAACATCAGACAAACACGGTTTCGAACCAAATAGCTACCTTTGCAGCCGTGTTCTTTATATAAGAATTAATAACACCTAGAAACAAACTTAATTAAAATGATACAACATGATTGAACAAGTGTTTACATTTAAGCGGACAGCAGCTCTATGCCTCGTGGGAGCCTTCTGCAGCCTAAACGCACAAGCCCAGAAGATTACTGTGAAGGGTAGTATTGTTGACGGCACAGGAGAGCCTCTGATTGGTGCTACTGTGAAAGTGAAGGGAAATGAAACTACGGGTGTCATTTCGGATATGGATGGAAATTTCCAGATTTCTGTGCCTTCAGAAAATTCATCCCTTGTCATTACCTACATCGGTATGGATTCGCAAACTATTAAAGTAGGTAAGAAAAGACAGTTTAAGATTACCTTGACCGATGACAATACCTTGGGCGAGGTAGTAGTGGTTGGTTATGGTCAGCAGAAGAAAGCTTCTGTAGTCGGCTCTATTGCCCAGACAGATGCGAAAACCTTGAATCGTCATGCCGGAGTTTCATCTTTGGGTCAGGCATTGACAGGTAACCTTCCTGGTGTCGTTACCTTCTCTTCTACAGGTATGCCAGGTGAGGAAGATCCTAAGATCGTGATTCGTACCCAGACTTCTATCAACGGTTCCAACGACCCTCTCGTTCTCGTGGATGGTGTGGAGCGTGCCATGAACACCGTTGACCTTTCTTCTGTAGAGAGCATCTCCGTATTGAAGGATGCTTCTGCTACTGCCGTTTATGGTGTGAAGGGTGGTAACGGTGTCATCCTCATTACTACCAAGCGTGGTAAGGAAGGCAAGGCCGCCGTACACGTAAAGGCGAATGCTACCATGAAGGTGGTTTCCAAGTTGCCTGAGAAATATGATGCTTATGATACTTTCCGACTCCTGAACAGAGTGGTGGAGCGCGAGCTGAACATCAACAACGAAAAAGCATGGGGTTCCTACAAGCCGATGGCTATCATCGACAAGTATCGTAACCCTGCTAATGCTGAGGAATGGGACCGCTATCCTAACGTGGACTGGCAGAAGGAGCTGTTCAACAACACAGCCATGTCTTACAATGCCAGTGTGGATGTTTCGGGAGGTACCAAACTCGTGAAATATTTTGCAGCTATTGATTTCGCTCACGAAGGTGACCTGTTCAAGGACTTCACCAGCGGTCGTGGATACAAATCCGGTTTCGGCTATAACCGTATTAACATGCGTGCCAACCTGGACTTCAATCTGACCAAGACTACTCTGTTCTCTACCAACCTTTTCGGTAGTAACGGTGTCCGCCATTTCCCTTGGGATAAGGCAAGCGATTCCAGTGCTTATTGGGCTTCTGTCTATCATGCAGCTCCAGATGCCATGCGTCCTATTTATTCTGATGGTACTTATGGATATTATGGTCCACGTAAGGCCGACTGTCCTAACTCTGTGATGAGTCTTGCCCGAAGCGGTGTGGAGAATCGTACCAATACACAGATTACCACCGACTTTATCCTTACCCAGAAACTCGATTTCCTGACCAAGGGTCTGAAGTTTGTTGCCAAGGTTTCTCTTGACAATACGATGGTAGAGGAGAAGCGTGGTATCAGCGACCAGTATATGGACCCACAGCTGAAGTGGGTTAACCCTGATGATGGCTCGATTTCCTATGACCAGAGCGTAGATTACCATGAGTCTGTAGCTTGGACCGTCAATGGCGGTAAGGTAAATACGGATGCTACTTATCGCCGTCTCTATTATCTGGCTCAGCTCGACTGGAACCGCAAGTTCGGCAATCATGAAGCAGGCGCTATGGCAGTATTCAACCGTAACGAGTATGCCAACGGTTCTTCTTTCAAACATTATCGTGAAGACTGGGTATTCCGTGCCACCTACAACTATGCGATGCGCTACATGCTCGAGTTGAACGGCTGTTACAACGGTTCTGAGAAGTTTGGACCTGACTATCGCTTCAAGTTCTTCCCATCAGCTTCTCTCGGTTGGACTATCACCGAGGAGCCATTCATGAAGAACATCAAGAAATATGTAGATATGTTTAAGGTACGTGCATCCTGGGGTCGCATCGGTGATGATTCTACCGGAGGTTCTTATCTCTATACCGACCAGTATTCTTATGGTGGTAAGACCTATCTGGGCGGTGATGCCGTTTATGATTCACCTTATACTATATATCGCCTTACCCGCATCGGAAACCCTAACGTGCGTTGGGAGACATCAGAGAAGCGCAACCTGGGTTTCGACTTCGGATTCCTGGGCGGATTGCTTACCGGTTCGCTGGATGTATTTAGCGACAAGCGTACCGATGTGCTCTTAACCGACCGTTCCATCCCTTCTTACTATGGTATGAACTATACGGTCGCCAATTTAGGTTCGGTGGATGCCAAGGGTTACGAGTTGAGCCTGAAGGTGAATAAAGCATGGAACAAGAATCTGCGTACATGGGCAAACTTCAATATGACCCATGCTACCAACGAGATTAAGTTTGCCGATGATCCAAAGCTTCAGGCAAGTTATCTGAACAAGGCGGGTTATGCCATCGGCCAGAACCATAGTTACATTGATCATGGTTTTATCCGCAACTGGGATGATCTCTATGCCGTACCTACCTGGGGTAGCCATGATTCTGAGAAATATACGGGTGATGCCATTATTTCAGACTTCAATGGTGACGGTCAGATTACAAAAGATGACAAGGCTCCTTATCAGTACACCTCTATTCCTGAGAATACCTTCAGTACTACATTGGGAGCAGAGTGGAAGGGCTTGAGTGTAACGGTACAGTTCTATGGTGTAACCAATGTTACCCGCGAGGTGAACTTCCCAAGCTTTGAGCGTAACACCCACATTGCCTTCAAGGAGGGTTCTTACTTCACGGCAGCCAATCCAGGCGGAGAATTGTCTTTGCCACGTTGGACCACAGTGGCAGATGAGGGAAATGCCGGTACCCGTTACTACTATGACGGAGCTTTCCTGCGCCTGAAGAATGCCGAGATAGCTTATACCTTCAGGGGTGCTTGGGTGAAGCGAATGCATTTGAATTCACTCCGTGTATATCTGAATGGTGACAACCTGCTGCTCTGGACCAATATGCCTGATGACCGTGAGAATAACTTCAGCGGCAACTCGGCAAATGGTGCTTATCCAACCGTACGCAGATTTAACTTAGGTTTCGACCTGACATTTTAAATGAATCGTAAATATGAAAAAGTTTTATAAAATATATACATTGCTGTTTGCGGCAGCCCTGTCTCTCTCTTCAGTATCATGTACTGATTACCTTGACAAGGCACCGGGCAGTGATATTGCCCCAACGGAGCCATATAAGAATTATACCAACTTTCAGGGTTTCTTGGAGCAGTGCTACAACAACATACCTGGTCTTGCATCTGGTTTTCATAGCTGCTGGAACTATGGCGAGGATGAATACTGGCAGCCATCAGAAACCCGTATGCTCACTAATGCCATCGACCAGGGAAACTACTGGGCATGGGACGAGGCGTATTATAATCCATTCCATTCTGGCATCAACCTGAATGGTAATGATGATGTGAACCGCGATACCAAGGGCCGCCTCTGGGGTATGTGCTGGCAGGGAATCTATGCCACCAACCTGGGCTTGGAAAATCTGGGCAACCTGGTAGATGCTACCCAGGAAGAGAAGAACCTGATTGCAGGTCAGCTCTATTTCTTCCGTGCATTCTTCCACTTCCAGATTATGCAGTATTGGGGCGGTATTCCATATATCGACTTCCTGATTCCATCTGATGCCGTGTTCAACTATCCACGCCTTACCTATCAGGCATGTGCCGACAAGGCAGCCGACGACTTCAAGAAGGCTGTTGATCTGCTGCCTGTAGATTGGGATAAGACTACCGTGGGTAAGCAGAACGTGGGCAAGAACAAGTTCCGTCCTAACAAGATAGCAGCTCTCTGCTTCCTGGGTAAGAATTATCTGTGGGCAGGTTCGCCGCTGATGAATGAAGTGAGCAAGGAGAATCCTGATTTCAAGAATGTTAACGGATATAATAAGGAGTATTGCCAGAAGGCTGCTGAGGCATTCGGCGAGGCTTTGAAGATTAACAAGGAAGCAGGACTTTACCAGCTGTCTTCTTATGAAAATTACATGAACATCTTCTATACCTATGATCAGGGTCAAAAGATTCCAGGTGAGAAAGAGGCTATCTTCTACGAGAATTCAAGTAACAACAACTGGGCCTGGGGTCAGGTGACAGACTATCGTCCTACCTGCCTTATTCAGGGTGGTATCAAGGCTTATCCTACTGCCAACTATGTGGATTACTTCGGTATGGCAAACGGAAAGCCTATCAAGGACATCACGAAGAAGGATCCCGACAGCGGCTATGATCCGGAATATCCGTTCAAGAACCGTGACCCTCGCTTCTACGATCTCTTCATCTATGATGGTGTGAAGTGTGTGAAGAGTGCAGGACAGGATGCAGATGTGCAGTATGCTTCTCTTTATACTGGAGGAAAGTATCGTACGGCACAACCAGCCAAGGACTGCTTTACGGGATATTGCCTGAAGAAGTTCTGTGATCCATACCGTAATCGATTTGATGATGGTGGTGAACGTGCTAAGATGATACGCGTGCTCTTGAGCATGATTCGTTTGGCTGATGTTTATCTGATGTATGCCGAGTCGGTGGCTCAGAGTTATGGTTACAAGGCATCAAGCCAGGCATTCAATCTGAGTGCAGTGGATGCCGTGAACATCGTCCGCAACCGTGCGCATGTGGATAATATTGCTGATGAGTATCTTACCAATCTGGATGGCTTTATGAGCGAGCTTCGCCGTGAGCGTGCCGTAGAGTTGGCTTTCGAGGGACACCGTTTCACCGACCTTCGCCGCTGGCTCCTGATAGACAAGGCTCCTTACACCCAGAAGACGGCTGTTTACTTCGACCGTGCAGCCGACCAGAAGGATGTTGACCGCTACGACGATCCAAAGAAAAATCACGTGCTCAACCTGAAGGAGGAGCCATTGATTACCCGTAAGTTTACTTCAAAGCATTACTGGTTCCCATTCCTGAGAAAGGATGTCAAGATGTATCCTGAGTTCTCTCAGAACCCTGGTTGGGAATAATTAAACAATTCGAGAATTTATTATGAAACATAATATATTTAATAAGAGAATGTCATTGGCGCTAGCTTCCATGCTAGTCGCCAGTGGTGTGGCAAGCGCCCAGGAAATGGCCGACACTACCAAGGTAAACGTGGCTTTCGGTCAGGTTTCCAAGGCTGACCTCATGGGCGGTGTCAGCGAGGTGAATGTCGAAGAGCTGCTGAAAAAGGACTACAGCGCCAATGCTCTCAATGATCTTCAGTCGCTCATCGGTGGTTATAACGGAAATGTTTGGGGACAGGGTGCACTTGTTCTCGTAGATGGAGCTCCCCGTGAGGCCAGCACCATCAATGCCACCGAGGTGGAGAAGGTTACCGTGCTCAAGGGTGCTTCTGCCGTAGTACTCTATGGTGCAAAGGCAGCTAAGGGCGTAATCCTCATCACTACCAAGCGTGGTAAGGTGCAGCCATTGAGCATTGCAACTACCATCAATACGGGCATCTATACACCTAAGGCTTATCCTGAATATCTGGGTGCGGCTGAGTATATGACGCTCTATAACGAGGCGATGACCAATGATGACCCTACACAGCCGCTGAAATACTCTAAGGAGCAGATTTACAATACGGCTGCAGGTACCAATCCTTACCGCTATCCTGATATGGATTTCTACAGCAGCGACTACCTGCGCAAGTTCAACAACCGTACGGATGCTACGATGGAGGTGAAGGGCGGTAGCCAATTTGCCAGATACTATGCCAACCTGGGCATGACCTACAACAACAGTCTGGTGAAGTTTGGCGAGCACAAGAAGGACAAGGATTACTCCTTCCGCGTGCGTTCTAACATTGATGCTACCATCACCGACTGGCTGGGGGCTTACGTGAATGTAGGTATCAACATCGCGGACAACTATCGCGGACGTCCTGAGGACTATTGGTCAACAGCTACCAACATGCGTCCTAACTGGTATTCCGGCCTGTTGCCAATCTCCATGATGGATGCCAACAATTCAGCCTTGCAGCAGATGATAGCAGGCTCAAAATTCCACGTGCTCGATGGTCAGTATCTGCTGGGTGGTAACAACGATAACCAGGCTACTTTCTTTGGTGATGCGCTTGCTGCCGGCTACGTGAAGAATCACTCCCGTACCTTCAACTTTGATGTGGGTGTGAAAGCCGACTTCGATCAGTGGGTCAAGGGATTGAGCTTTGAGACTGCTTTCAGCATCGACTACTGGAACAACTACTCTGAGGCTTACAAGCTCGACTATGCCGTTTATGAGCCTACCTGGGCAAATGTGAACGGACAGGACATGATTATCGGCCTGAAGAAATATGGTAAGGAATCAAGCAGTACGAGCGAGTATATCGGTGCATCGAAATATTACCAGAACACCACCTTCCGTGCTCAGTTTGACTATAAGAATACCTTTGGCGGAGTTCACAACGTAAATGCCACTTTGGCTGGATGGGGTTACTCCAAGTCGAATTCCGTGGACGAGAACCATGAGAGTTCATCTGGCGTAAAGGGTTCTTCTTACCACCGCACCACCAATGCCAACCTTGCCCTTCGAGCAGCTTACAATTATGCTCAGAAGTACTATGCAGAGTTTGGCGGCGCCCTGGTTCATTCATCCAAGCTGGCAGAGGGTCATCGCAACGCTCTTTCTCCATCAGGAACACTGGGCTGGAGAATCGGTCAGGAGAAATGGTTCAAGAATACACTTCCTTGCTTTGACGATTTGAAGCTGAATGCTTCTTACTCTGTGCTCAATCAGGATATCGACATTTCTGATTATTATCTCTACCAGGGATACTATGCTGTAAAGGGTGGTTATCACACCTGGAACGAAGGTGGTGGCAACGGAGATAACACCACACTCTCTAAGCGTGGTAGCAACTACGGTCTCGATTTCGTGAAGCGTAAGGAATGGAGAGTAGGTCTGGAGGGTTCACTCCTCAACGGAACCGTAAGTTTCGACATGAACTATTTCCATCAGCTTACTTCGGGCTTGCTTACTGCGGGAACTGCAACCATCTATCCTTCATGGATGAATCATGACGGTTCTTTCATCACCTCCCTGAACTACAATGAGGATATGCGACAGGGCTTCGACTTCGCCGTAAACTTCAAGAAGAACATCGGCAAGGTGAAGGCACAGCTCGGACTCACAGGTATGGTGTTCGACTCAAAGGTTAACAAGCGTGAGGAGAAAAACGAATATAGCTACATGAATGCACAGGGTCAGGCTCTCGACGTGATGCGCGGATATGTTTGTGAAGGCTTCTTCACACAGGAAGACGTAGACCACATGAAGGCAAACCTCGACAAGGATGATCCTAACTTCGTGCCAAACCATACCTTCGGTGAAATCAAGGCTGGTGACCTGAAGTACAAGGATATCAACGGTGACGGCAAGATCGACAGCAACGACCAGCAGGTGATGGGTAAGTATGGATGGAATGCAACTCCTTTCTTCTATGGTGTAAACATCACCTTGAACTGGAAGCAGTTTACCCTCTTCATCGCCGGTACCGGTCAGATGGGTGCCAAGGCTTTCAAGAGCAACGACTGGATTTACAACCAGAAGAAATATACCTCTGTGGTTCGTGGACGCTGGACACCTGAGACAGCCGCTACCGCTACTTATCCACGTTTGACTGCCAAGGACAATACCAACAACTTCCGCAACTCAACCTTCTGGATTTACAGCACAGACTGCTTCAACCTCAACAAGGTGCAGCTGACCTACGATATGCCAAAAGAGTGGTTTGAGAACAAGGTAGTGAAGGGTATGAGTGTTTACGTATTGGGCGAGAGCCTTCTCACCATCAGCAAGAACCGCAAGTATATGGAAACCAGCTATGGTTCACCACAGTGCCGTTTCTACAACCTGGGCTTGAAGATGATGTTCTAAAGGCTGATGAAATCATATCTTAGATATTGAAAAATTAGACAATAAAGAATTATGAAATTAAGAAATATATTCATGATATTGGCTTCTGCGGCATTGTTGACAGCATGTGATGATGTCTTTACTCCTGCTGCAGAAAACATGAAGGACATCAACGAGATGGAGAATGATCCTATCATGGCCAAGGGCTTCGTGCTCACCGCTTACCGTAACTTGCCAAACTACGAGGTGGGCACAGGAACGGATGTAGCGACGGATGATGCCGTGACGAATGAGAAGGGAGCCAACTGGTCTAAGTATGCCACGGGCTCATGGACCGTTCAGAGTTGGGATCCTACGGGTCGCTGGAACAACGACCTGTCTTCTATGCAGTATTTGTATATCTTCCTGAACTCAAACGTTTCGAACATCGGGTTCCTGAAGAATGTCAATGAGAACAAGCTGATGCAGCGACGCCTGACAGGTGAGGCATACGGACTTCTGGCTACCCATGCCTATTATCTGCTTCGTGCCCATGCCGGATTTGACAATGAAGGAAAGTTGCTCGGCACACAGCTCTTTGACGGATATGTAGGAACGGATGCTGATTTCAACCAGCCTCGCAAGACATTCCAGGAGCATGTGGATTTCATCCTGGCGAACATCGAGAAGGCTGACAAGCTGCTGCCTATGGATTATGAGCCAGTGACAAGCGACGACAAGGTGCCAGCCAAGTATGATGATATCCTGAATGTGCCTGAGGTGACTTCGATTAAGGATGGCAAGATGGGTATATATAATAAGGTGATGGGCGAGAATGCACGCCAGCTGATCAACGGACTGATTCTGCGTGCCATCAAGGCTCGTACCCTGCTGCTTGCTGCAAGCCCTGCTTTCCAGGATCCTGCCCAGAACAATGTAACCTGGGCACAGGCTGCTGATGCAGCTGCCGAGGTAGTTGACTATGTAGGCGGTCCAGCAGGTTTGCCTAAAACAGGTCTTACCTACTACGACAACGATGCAGAGATGAATGCCTTGCAGAATGGTTCCAATCCTCCTGAAATCATCTGGCGCAGTACCAAGAAGGCTGATGAGATTGATGACGAGAAGAACAATTTCCCTCCATCACTCGACGGAAGCGGCAGAACCAATCCTACCCAGAATCTGGTAGATGCCTTCCCTGATGCCAAGGGTTATCCTATCACCGATGCACGCAGTGAATTTGATGCGAATAATCCGTATGCCAACCGTGATCCTCGTCTGGCTAAATACATTATCTATAATGGAGCCACAGCGGGAGTTGCTAACAAGGTAATCAAGACGGGTAGCTCTTCGGTCCCTGACGGTATCGGCCGCAGTGATGCTTCTACCCGCACCGGTTACTATATGAAGAAGATGTTGCGCATGACTGCCAACTGCAATCCTAGCAACACATCTAAGGTAACCAAGTATAGCTGCAAGGCACGTTTCACCGAGTTCTTCCTCGATTATGCTGAGGCTGCCAATGAGGCTTGGGGACCTAAGAACCCTGGTACACATGCTTACTCAGCATACGATGTGATCAAGGCAATCCGCCACCGTGCAGGTTTGACAGACGACACTTATCTCGACGAGTGTGCCGGCGACCAGGCTAAGATGCGTGAGCTGATTCGCAACGAGCGCCGCCTGGAGCTTTGCTTCGAGGGATTCCGCTTCTGGGATTTGCGCCGCTGGAACCAGTTGGACAAGTTGACAGCCGTTAAGGGCATCGATTGGAACAACGATACGTTTACCATCTTGCCAAATGTAGAAGAGCGCCATTTCGATAGCTATATGAACTATGGTTATATTCCATATTCAGAAGCATTGAAGTACTCTAATCTCCATCAGAACAAGGGATGGAAATAAACCAGTTAAAAATGATAATGAAAATGAAAAGTTTTAAGTTATTGAATACAATAGGCATTGCTGCCATGACTTTGTTGATGGCCGCTTCCTGCGAGAGCGGTGACAAGGAATTTGGATATGACGGAGAAACTACTGTCTATTTTGCCAATGCTGGTTATGTGCGCACAGTGGAGCTGGGTGAGGATCAGGAAGCTGACCTTACCGACGATAACAACCACATCATCAACATCAAGGCCAATTGTGCCGGTGGTTATGGCAACAATAATAACGTTACCGTGGACTATATATCTGATGCCAGTCTTTGTGATGGCTATAAAATCAATGGCGCTGCCATCCAGGTGATGCCATCCAGTTACTATCAGATAGAGAACCCTAACCAGTTTGTCATTGCCAAGGGACAGCAGCTGGGAGGCGTAAGAGTGAAGCTTACTGATGCGTTCTTCAACGATGACAAGAGTTATGAGCAGGGCTATGTGATTCCGGTGAAGCTGACAGGTGCCCAGGGTGTTGACAAGGTGCTGGAGTCGAAGAATACTACATTCTGCCTTGTGAAGTACGTTAATCCTTGGACTGCCACTTATCTTCGCAAGGGTAAGGATGTGAGCAACGGCAACGAATCTCACCGTGCTTATCCATATTTTGAGAAGGCTGAGGTAATCAAGGTGGTGACCAAAGGCTTGTACAAGGCACAGATGACTGTGGCTGTGAAGGACGCAAGTGGTATAGACCATCAGGTGAACGTGCTGATGACCTTCAACGGTGATGACTGCACCATCTCTTCCGGTAGTGAGGGAGTTCAGGTTTCGGGTAGTGGTAAGTTTGTCAAGAACGACCAGCTTTTGGGCGAGTATAAGCGCAACACACTCTATTTGAACTACAACATCAAGAGCGATGCCTTGGGTACGGTTGAAACCACAGATACCATGGTGGTCCGCAATCGTGGCATTGGTTTCCAGACTTTCACTCCTGAAAAGTAAGAACATTTTTAATTTGATATCAGAATTATGAAAAAAATACATAATATCCTCTTGGCCAGTGCAGCAGCAACCTTGCTGCTCACTGGTTGTGTGGAGGACTTCGATACAAGCTACCCTGCCGGCGAAAAGCCTGAGAGCGTAGCCATGGACGACCTTACCAGAGGTTATGAAGTTCTGAAGAACTATACAGGCATGAAGTTGGGAGCAAACTTGACCATTGCAGATTTGAAAGCTGCCAATACTAGCTTTAGTACCGTTTTGGCCAACTTCAATGAAGTGAATGTCGCAGATGGCTTCTCCCATGCTGCTGTGGTTGCTGATGATGGTAGTATCAATGCTGCAGACAATGCAGATGCAGTGCAGAAGGTAATGGATGCCGGACTCGTGCCATTTGCTTCTCTCTTTGCCCCAAATACCTGGAACATGAATGTGATGAATGCGGCAACTAAGGATACTTGGGTAGAAGGTGAGAATCTTGATTTCCATCAGAAGTATGATTTCGAAAGCAGTGCCATCGGTGATGTCTTCGGAACAGACAAGGATTCCAAAGTGGCAAAGGATCCAACAGGAAAGAACGGAAAGTCGCTCTTCAACAAGAAGGGTGCCAAGTTCATCGAGTTCCCAGTGAATCTACCTGAGGGAGCTTCGCTGTCTACTATCAAGACCATCTCCTTTGATTATTATTCTTCAAATGTCAAGAAGGATGTGGTTATCAGAGTAAAGGTGGGTGACAAAGCCCTGCAGTTGAGAAACTTCGGCGTTCCTACCAAGGCAAAGACTTGGGAAACATTCAAGGTGGATTTGTCAAAGGTTGACCTTACAGAAAAATTTAATGAAGATGATCTGAAATCTTCCAACATTTCTCTGGTAATTGGTCAGGGAGCTGTACCTCAGCAGGTGTATGTTGACAATATTGATATTTACGCTCCATATCAGAAGCCGGGTTATTATAAACCTCGTCCTGTAGAAGAGAAGGCTGCTGATGTAAAGAAGGCTATGTTTGCTTACGTTGATTCTGTTATGCAGAACTATGGAGACAAGGTGCAGGCATGGAATGTGGCTTCCAACCTGATAGAAGATCTCTTCTACTCTCTGAAGTCTTCAGAGAACATGGGAGCTACTGATGAATTCTATCCTAACGACTATCTGGATGAGAACTGGGTGGCTGATGTATGCAAGGAAATCCATTCAAAGAAGGCTGATGCCAAGCTGTTCTACAGTGAAGAAAATCTGCTGACGGATGCTGAGAAGACCGAGGCTGCCATTAACTACATCAATCAGTGGAATGAGGCAGGTGCTAAGATTGAAGGCATCGATGCGAAGCTCGACGTGCCATACAACAGCAGTTCTTTGGCAGAAACTAAGGCGAATATCGACGATTTTCTTGCTAAGTTGAAAGATTCAGGCTTGCAGGTACGTCTTTCAGATATGAATGTATATCTGGCTGATGCCAGCGGAACAATAGCCGATCAGAGCAAGGCTACATTCGAGGATTACAAGGGAATGGCTGAACTCTATGCCTATATTCTGAACAAGGCACAGGATGTGTTGGGCGACAAGCTCTATGGTGTATCTTTCTCAACTATCAATCAGGGCACTACGGGTGTAGGATTGTGGAATCATTTCAATCGCCTACCTACTTACGTGGGTGTGGTTAATGGACTTCAGAAAACAGAAATAAAATGGTAAGAAGATTATTCATATTTATTTTTGGGATAATAACTTTCGCAGTGGCGCAGGCTCATGACGGGCCTGCCCTGCGAAGAGTTATCTCGCCATCACAGCCGGCATGGATTATTCATGTCGATACATGGAATTCTCCGAATCCGCAAGCCATCATCAATATGGTTCCGGAAGACATCAAGCCTTACGTGATATTCAACCTCTCGCTCTCTGCTACGGAGAGTATCTGTCCGGATGGTAAGAAGGTGGTGGATTCATGGATGAAGGTATGTGCCGAGAACCGCGTCTGGACCATGATCCAGCCTGCCAGTGGCGGATGCAGCGCTTTTGATGACGATGACCTGGAACTCTATGAGAGCTACTACAAGAACTATCCTAACTTTCTGGGATGGAACTATGCCGAGCAGTTCTGGGGATTTGATGAGGATCGTAAGCGTGAGAACGGAACCATTCATACGCCATCTTTCCTGAAGCGACTGGAGCTCTTCACGCATCTCATGAAGTTTGCTCATCAGTATGGCGGCTACCTTTGCGTGAGTTTTACTCAGGCATGCTATTCTGCCAATATGATGCCAGTGGCATACATGAAGCGTAATGCCGAGATGAACCGTCTGCTTTCTACCGATAAGGAACATTTCATCTGCTGCGAGAAATATACCATGAAGAATGGTTTCTATGATATCGAGAGCAACTGTCTGGGTGCTTACTTGGGTGGATATGCCGGCCAGTATGGTATTCGTTTCGATATCTGCGGCTGGATGGAAGAACAAGATAAACTGGATGAGAATGGCAATGCCATCAAGGACCCTTCGGATGATACAAAAACACTGAAGGAGTATTACAATGATTTCCCTAAGGCTTGTGGTGCCATTCCTATCTTGGAGCATGTGGCATTGACAGGTGAGACGGTGATTGACGGTCCTGAGTTGGTGACGACTGATAACTTGCGTGAGATCGCAACTACCAAGACAGCCGATGGCTATACCCGTCGCAACTGGGCTTGGTTCAATCACTTTAAGAATATCAACATCGATATGTTCCGCAAGATTCTGGATGGTACTATCCGTATTCCTTCCCGTGAGGAGGTCATTGCACGTACCAAGATTTGTGTGAAGAATGACATCAAGCCAAAGGATATCAAATCCAGCCTGAGCGAGATGGAACCATACGTTTCGCCAAGTGGACTGTATGATGGTCTCTATCGGAGCGAGCAGGATGACAATGGTACACAGTGGCCTAACTCCACCTTGAACAACAAATGGTGGTTGAAGGTTTCAGGACGTTATCCTACCATCCCTGTGGTGTATGATCTCATCGACGAAGAAGCCAAGAAACTGCAGGTGGCTATCAAGAGCAGCGAGTATGCTAAGAGTGCTACTTGGAGTAATGTGACCAGCAAGAAGGCTTATATGAACAAGCTCTTCAAACAGGAATATACGGGTGATATCTATGCTTCGCGTCTGGAGAATACTTGGGTTTGCTACAACCCTTATCAGTATAATGAGGAGCATGTTCCGTTGGCTGCCACAAACCATGGTATGAAATTTATCCGTAAGTTCTGGGTAAACAATGGACGCAGTGCCAAGGGTACATTGAAACCTGCCTACAATACCTGTAGCCAGATTAAGATGAACCTCGCTCCATATTCCTTGGTTCACATGCGTGAGTATTCTGACAAGTTGAGTCTCTACATGCAGAACTATCGTATCAAGGATGGACTTCGTTATGGTGTGGGCGATGGCAGATTACAGGATGACAAGAATCTCCCTGAGTATGCACAGCAGACTGATACCATCATTGTGGTGGGAGCCAGTGCTCGGCCTACTATCTCTTGGAAGGATAATTCAGAGCATTCAGCAAGTACTGTTACCACAGAATGGAAGAGTGGTCAGTTTACGGTTTATGTAAAGCATAATGGTCCATTGGAGTTGACCATCGGTAACTGTAAGGGCACCAAGACTACAGGAAAGTTGAAGGATTCTGATGTGACTGCCGCTGTCATCGAGACTCCTGCTGCTCCTGAAGCTTACGAAGGCGAGATGCAGTATGAGTTTGAAAACTTCGATTACAAGAATGTGGGTGGTTGCTATGGCAACGCTTGGAACAACGGTTTCCGTGGATACAATGGTCAGGGCTGCTTGAACCTGGGTACCCAGAGGGGGGCTTCCGTTCGTGGTTACATTCCTGTTACCAAGCCAGGTAATTACAAGGTGGCTATCCGTTATCAGGCTTCTGTAGGTGATGCCGTTATCAAGGTTATCTGCGGCAATCAGACCAAGCAGGTTACACTGCCAAAGAATGCCTCTTCTAACAAGGAATGGTCGGAAGTGGAGTTTGACATGGACATCGCTGATGTCAAGGGAAATATGACGGTTAACTATGTGAGCGGAAAGAGAGCTGTGCTTGATTGCGTTCGCCTGAACTACAAGGGTGCCTTGACGGGTATCGCCGGTGTAACCACCGATGCCGACATGATAGACCATGTGGAGTATTACGACTTGCAGGGCATGCGCTTATCTGCTGCCAAGCAGGGTATCAGTATTAAGAAAGTTTATCTTCGTAGCGGTAAGACCTATACGGAGAAGATTTATAAATAACTATTTATTAATAACAATTTTAATTTTTTACAATTATGAACACAACAATTAAGAGTTTGGCTATGGTAGCCGTAGCATTGTTTGCAGGTTTTGGTTCAGCTTCTGCACAGGAAGAGAGTGCAGATGAGGGTGTTGAATTGACTAAGGACATGTTCCACATTTGGGATGGTCTCACAAAGGATGCACAACCAACTGATGAGCATGTTTATATGGAGTGGAATGTGGGTGCAGAGAATCCAAGTGCTCCAGGTTCTGTTATGCTAGGTACATCTACAGTGGCTGAGAATATCTATGCTGACTTGTCTGACTATCATTACATGGTAGTTTATGGTGAATGTGGCACAAACGATAAAGGTGAAGTTGCCAAACCTCGTTTCATGTTCAACCGTACCGTTAAGGAGGGTCAGCAGGCTGATGGTGGTATGATTTGCATAGAGAACAGAGCTTTTGATGAAAATACAGGTGCTATTGTTCTTGATTTGAAGAAAGATTTGGTTCGCACTGTTCCTGGCGAAGATCCTACAGTGGATGATTTCGCTCACTTGGTTACTATCAAGGCTTCATGGGGCGGCACTTGCCTTATTTCTACAATCATGCTTTACAATACCCTTCCAGAGGAACTCGGAGGTGAAACTACTGGTATCCAGAATGTCAATGTAGCAAATGATGCAGTGGTTGCAACATTCAACGCTGCTGGTGCTAAGGTAGCAGCCAACGCCAAGGGCCTCGTTATCAAGAAGCTCCAGAGTGGTAAGGTAGTAAAGGTAATCAATAAGTAATGGCAGAGATTCTACTCCTTTTGTATAACTAGGGAGTAGTCCCTAGTTCAGATGTTCGGCAAGGTATTTGTTGAATCCAGCAGATACTTTGCCGATTTTTTTTGTGTCATAACAACTGACAATTACTGAACTTTCGCATGTGGTTCAAGAACGGGCTGAAGGCCCAAAAGCTCCTAGCCCA
>OQVQ01000447.1_pt1 | contig 19883 bp, 12 predicted proteins | sample 1691491 | NCBI WGS metagenome assembly OQVQ01 (sample SAMN03418252, study PRJEB22391) | human gut metagenome | biome: human-gut; feature: organic feature; material: feces | host: Homo sapiens | place: Tanzania | collected 2013-01
CTACAACGGTCTTGGCATTCCAGCACTACCAGACATTCAAGAAGCGACTCGAAGGTATGCCGTGCAAGGTGGATTATCTTACACGTGCCCGTACCGCAAAGGAAACCAGCCGCATATTGAAGGAATTGGCTAACGGTGACATTAATATAATAATAGGTACTCATAAGGTGATAGGCAAGAGCGTGAAGTTTAAAGATTTGGGCTTGCTTATTATCGATGAGGAACAGAAGTTCGGTGTTAGTGTGAAAGAAAAGCTCCGTCAGCTTAAGGTGAACGTGGATACGCTTACCATGACCGCTACGCCTATACCTCGTACATTGCAGTTTTCGCTGATTGGTGCGCGCGACCTCTCTGTCATTCAGACTCCGCCGCCCAACCGCTATCCTATACAGACCGAGGTGCATACGTTTAATGAGGAGGTTATCACCGATGCCATAAATTTCGAGATGAGCCGTAACGGACAGGCGTATGTCGTCGTCGACCGTATATCGAAGCTCATGGAGTTGAAACTGATGATAGAAAAGTACGTGCCCGACTGCCGCGTGGCGATAGGACACGGACAGATGAAGCCCGAGGAACTTGAGAAGGTCATTATGGGATTCATGAACTACGACTACGATGTGCTGCTCTCGACAACCATTGTGGAGAACGGTATCGACATATCGAACGCCAATACCATCATCATCATCAATGCCCATCACTTCGGTCTTAGCGACCTGCACCAAATGAGAGGCAGGGTGGGGCGTAGCAACAAGAAGGCTTTCTGTTATCTCGTGGCTCCGCCGAAGAGTACACTGACACTCGATGCTCGCCGCCGACTGGAGGCGTTGGAGACCTTCTGCGATCTGGGAAGCGGGTTCAACCTCGCCATGCAGGACCTCGACATTCGCGGGGCTGGAAACCTGCTTGGCTCGGAGCAGAGCGGATTCATGGAAGACCTGGGGTATGAAACCTATCAGAAGATCCTGTCGCAGGCTGTCACCGAACTGAAGAATGAGGAGTTTGGCGACCTGTATCAGGAGGAGATGGACGAGGGACAGCAGCTCACGGGTGACGACTTCGTGGATGACTGTTCTATCGAAAGCGATTTAGAGATGTATTTCCCCGACACCTATGTGCCTGGAAGCAGCGAGCGAATGCTGCTCTACAGGGAACTGGACCGCATAGAGAATGACGACGACCTGGCTGCTTACCGAAAGCGAATCATCGACCGCTTTGGACCTGTGCCCCGTGAGGGGGAGGAACTGATGCACGTGGTGAGCTTGCGACGCCTCGGCAAACGCTTGGGCTGCGAGAAGATCATGCTCAAACAGGGTACTATGCAAATGCAGTTTGTAAGCAACGTGCAGAGTCCGTTCTATCGCAGCACGATGTTCTCGAAGGTTCTCAACTATGCCACTTGCCACGTACAGCAATGTGCGTTGAAAGAGAAGAACAACAAGCGATTCCTTCGTATCGCCCGCATCACGAGTGTGGAACAAGCTGTCGCCATTCTCCAGGAAATACAAAAGTAAAATCAAGAATACAAGAATAAGATAAAGTGTAAGACTAAGAATAACAATAACAATCACAATCAATATCAACTTAAAAATTATGAGACAGAAAAAGTTCATCCTACAGGAAAAAGACATTCCTACACAGTGGTACAACATTCAGGCAGAAATGCCCAACAAGCCATTGCCACCACTTAATCCGCAGACCCACAAGCCCATGACGGCTGAGGACTTGTCGCAAGTGTTCAACCTGGAGTGTGCCAAGCAGGAGCTCGATACAGAACATGCCTGGATCGACATCCCAGATGACGTGCAGGAGAAGTACACCTTCTATCGTTCCACTCCGCTGGTGCGTGCCTACGGTCTGGAGGAGGCACTGGGTACTTCTGCCCACATCTATTTCAAGAACGAGAGTGTCAATCCTTTAGGTTCTCATAAGATCAATTCGGCCTTGCCACAGTGCTACTACTGCAAGCAGGAGGGCGACACCAACGTCACCACTGAGACGGGTGCAGGACAGTGGGGCGCAGCCTTGTCGTATGCAGCCAAACTCTACGGACTGGAGGCGGCTGTGTATCAGGTGAAGATTACCATGCGTCAGAAACCTTATCGCTCCAGCATCATGCGTACCTTTGGCGCTACTGTGGAGGGTTCTCCATCAATGAGTACACGTGCCGGAAAGAACATCATTACACGCGACCCTCATCATCCTGGTTCACTCGGTACTGCTATCAGCGAGGCTGTCGAACTGGCTACTACCACTCCGGGCTGTAAGTACACACTGGGTTCGGTGCTCAATCATGTGGCTCTGCATCAGACTATCATCGGACTGGAGGCAGAAAAGCAGATGCAGATGGCTGGCGAATATCCCGATCAGGTGATTGCCTGCTTCGGTGGCGGAAGCAATTTCGGCGGACTGGCTTTCCCATTCATGCGTCATAATCTGAGCGGAGAGAAGAACACTGAGTTTATCGCAGCCGAGCCAGAGAGCTGTCCTAAGCTGACAAGGGGTAAGTTCGAATATGACTTCGGCGATGAGGCTGGCTACACTCCGCTGCTGCCGATGTTCACCTTAGGTCATGACTTCAAGCCTGCCAACATTCATGCTGGTGGTCTGCGTTATCATGGTGCCGGTATGATCATCTCGCAGTTGCTCAAGGATGGTTATCTGCACGGTGTGGACATTCCACAGTTGGAGTCGTTCCAGGCTGGTATGCTCTTTGCCCGTACCGAGGGAATCATTCCTGCTCCAGAGAGCTGTCATGCCATCGCTGCTACTATCCGTGAGGCGCTCAAGGCGAAGGAGAAGGGCGAGGAGAAGGTCATCCTCTTCTGTCTGTCTGGTCATGGTCTCATTGATATGCCTTCTTACGACAGCTACATCAATGGCGATCTGCAGAACTATTCTGTCAGCGACGAAGAAATAGGAAAATTCCTCAAGGATGTGCCACAGGTAGAGATGTAGGCCAAGGCGTAAGTGTGCTTATGCTGATTTTTCAATATATATATGTGAGAGAAGGCGCAACTTCATCAGGCAATGATGCGCCTTCTCTTTCTGCTTCTAATAACTTGTTATAACTTGAAATTTTGAATCATTAGACTTATATTTTATGTTTAGTAAAGAAAAAATACTGTTATTGCTGCTCGTTGTGATGTGCAACTTGGGCAGTCTGTCTGCTGTCCATGCCGCAACAGATCCAACCATGACATCAGCTTTGAAACCATCGGGGACTTTACCCGTCATGTATGTTAACACTCAGGATGCACGGCCTATCACTTCCAAAGAAACTTATGTGTCAGCCACGGCCTATATTGATGCCTTGGGATTGGAGGGGTATGAGAATATGGCTTCTGCAGATAAACCAGAAACCTTGATAATTAAAGGACGTGGTAACTGGACGTGGGAAGGGTTTGACAAGAAACCTTATCGCTTGAAGTTTGATAGTAAGGTGAACCCTGTGGGTATGGTGAAGAGCAAGCACTTCTTGCTCATGGCTGGTGCCGATGATGATTTGGGTTTTCTCCGCAATCTGGTAGGCTATGAATTGAGCCGTCGTGTGGGCTTGCCTTATACCACAGATTCACAACCTGTTGAATTGGTGCTCAATGGAAAATATCAGGGCTTGTATTTCGTAACCGAAAAGATACGTGTTGATAAAAAACGAGTTAACATCGTAGAGCAGGCTGACAAGGCGACTGATCCTGAGGCTATCACGGGCGGATGGCTCGTGGAGATAGACAATTATGATACAGATCCTCATATCAATGTGAAGTTGGGCAGCCAGAACATGGTGCTTACTTATCATACCCCAGAGGCGCTCTCCGCAGAGCAAGAGAACTATTTGCAGACACAGTGGAATGCCATCGCCAAGGCTATCTGTAGCAATAATGAAAACGATACGGAATGGGAAAAGTATGTAGACATCGAGTCTTTGGCAAAGGTGTATATCGTGCGTGAGCTGTTGCAAGATGAGGAGGGATTTCATGGCAGTTGCTATCTCTACAAGCAAAAAGGTGCAGATACCAAGTGGACTTTTGGCCCTGTATGGGACTTTGGTAATGCTTATAATGACACCAATTTCCGTCATTTTATCTTCAAGGGAGCTAAGTTTGAGCAGTTTATCATTGATCGTGCCTGGAATTTTAAGCACTTCCGCGACAAGGTGAAGGAGGTATGGCAGGAGTTTTATGCCAATCAATATGCAGAGATGAACGCTTATATTGATGGTGTGGCGGCAAAGATTTCCGATGCTGCAGCTAACGACTATCTATGTTGGAAGAATAGCAGCAATGTCGCCAAGAACCAAGATGAACTGGCCAAGGCTGCCGTTTTTAAGAACTATATGCGCCAAAAGGCCACATGGCTTGTTGAGCAATGGGGTGGTGGCGAGGCTCCTTCTGACAAGATGAACATCTATGTGACTTGCGACGAGGATCGTGTGCCTTATCTCTTTGCTTGGGGTGAAGGAAACAACGGAGGATGGCCAGGCAAACAACTGACCGATACCAGGATGATAGGTGGCAAACTCTTCTATCATATTTCTTTGCCTTATGGAACCAATATCATCTTCAGCTATGGTGATCAGGAAACGCAGACGGAGGATATATTGAATGTGTCTCGCGACACCTATTATCGCTTCTATCAAGCTCCAAAGAGTGAGCATAAGGAGAAGAAAAATGGCCGTTTCGAAGATATCACACAGAAAGTGCTCACAGGCATCAGTGCAATAGTTACGTCAAAGCCGCAGCCTGCGAAAGCTGCGATATACAATATGAACGGACAGCGTGTGGATGATAGCTATCATGGTCTTGTTATCTGCAATGGTAGGAAATATATATCCAAATGAGGTCTGTAAATTCTGTGGTGTGATTCTTCTGTATTGACAGCCATGTGGCAAGAGATGTGTAAATAGAAAAGCCAAATGTTTCATGCAAGTAAAACATTTGGCTTTTTTGATGTTTGAGGGATAGATTCCTACAAACGATGATGGCGATATCAGAAAGTAGCGATATTGCACATATTCGTTGATTCTTATGAATTCAGAAGTTCCTCTATTTGCTTGGCAATTACTTCAAAGTTAGTGGTAGGCTCAAAACGAGCTACAACCTGACCTTTTTTGTTAATCAGGAATTTAGTAAAATTCCATTTGATGTCATTACTCTCTTTGTAGTTAGGATCAGCTTCGCTGAGCATTTTGTCGAGCACAGGATAGAGAGGATGAGATTCATCCCAACCAGCAAACCCTTTGCTTTCCTTCAAGAATTTGTAAAGAGGAGCAGCATCATCGCCATTTACCTTTATCTTTTTGAAACGAGAAAATTCTGTACCATATGTAAGTTTACAGAATTGGTGGATGCTTTCGTCTGTTCCTGGAGCTTGTTGACCAAACTGGTTGCAAGGGAAGTCTAAGACTTCAAAACCCTGAGAGTGATAGGTCTCATATAATTTCTCCAGTTCTTCATACTGTGGAGTAAAACCACATTTTGTGGCTGTGTTGACGATGAGTAATACTTCATTAGCATACTCTTTGAGGGAAACATCCTTTCCCTTTCTGTCCTTGACAGAGAATTCGTAAACAGTTCTCATTTTTTTTATATTTTATGTATCAAATTTGCTTGTAATACGATTTGTATTTACGTTACGAGTGCAAAGATACTATTTTTCTTTTAGACAGAATAATAAGTTTACATAATTTATCTAAAATGTTGGGGAATATGCTGGAAGATTGTTTAATAGAGAGAGATTCTCTTGGAAAAAGAGAAAAAAAAGTCCGGGAATTTCACAATCCCCGGAATACTTCCAACTTTCTTCCACTCTAAAATTTGTAGTCGAAGAAAGTTTTGATTAATCTATCATTTAACTTTTCTAAGAACTTGCTGCAAAGGTAATACTTTTTCTTGAAATTGCATCATTTTTTCTCACTTTTTTCTTTTAATAAGTTTAAAAAATGCAAAATGTCGAAGAAAAGTATGCTTTTGTTGTCTTTTTACACCCTACGCAGTACTTCTTTATTGTCTTTTCACACGTATTCTCATACTTTTCGTGTTCGTTCCCGATATTCAGTTGGAACCACGCCCATTTCTTTCTTGAATACTTTCGAGAAGTATTTTGGATCGCTGAAGCCCAGATTGAATGCGATGGCTGTGAGTGTATCATCTGTATCGCGTAATAATTCTGATGCTTTCATAATGCGGATATGGCGCACAAAGTCTACAGGAGTCATGCCTACAGACGTTTTGATGCGGTTATAGAGAACGCTGCGACTCATGCCCATGGCTTCTGCAATGTCATCAATCTTCATTTCTGGTGAACTGATATTATCTAATACATAGTTTAGAATATTCTCAATCAGTGCATCATTGATTTGTACCGACATGAATGCCTTGTCTCTTTCCTTTACTTCTTCCGCATTGACTGGAGCTGTAGCCTGTTCCTTGTTTGCCGATGTTGGAAGAATGCGTAGGGCAGCAATAGCGTCTTGGTCGCCTGCGGCTTTCAGTCTCTGCAAAACGTCGGTTTGGATGGCACGACGCTTGTTGAGAACCGCCTCAATGCGGCCTAGCAGATAATTGACAGAGAATGGTTTGGTGAGATAACCATCAATACCTTCCTCAAATCCCTTCAGCTGGTCTTCTGCACTGGCTTTTGCTGATAGCACCACAATAGGTATGTTTTTGAGTGCTAAGTCTTGCTTCAGATGATGTATCATCGTGATACCGTCCATTACTGGCATGGTTACGTCGGTCAGGATGAAGTCTGGAGTATTCTTTCGTGCAACTACCAAACCAGCCTTGCCATTTTCGGCAAGTAATACATTATAAGAATCGTTCAATATAGTATAAAGGTACTTGCGAAGGTCATTGTTGTCTTCTACCACCAGGATGGTTATTTCCTTCTGCATGTCTTCTTTTTCTATATGATGCTCTTCTATGCGCTTTTCTTCTATCTGCTGTTCTTTCTCTTTTTCTTCAAGATAGCGCAGCACATTCTGGTCATCAATCTGACCTTCTACCAGTTCGCTTTCCTGTTCATCGTTAGGATTTACCTCATCGAATCCTCCATTGACGTAGAAATTGCTGTTGTTGTCAAATTTCAACATCTTGTTGATCATTTCCAGCATCTCCTTCGCATTGCGTTCTACTATTTGTAACAGCTCGCGGCTCTGCTTGGTAAGACCGGGCTCATTGGCAAGTACTTGAGATACTGGGCCTCCGATGAGCGTAAGAGGGGTACGGAGACGGTGAGAGGCATCGCTGAAAAATTCATTTTTCATCACACTGATGTCATGGCTCAAATTCTCACGTTGACGCTGGTTGTATGTATAGAAAATAGCACCGACAATAGCCATGAGAATAAGCATAAGTGCAATTCTTCCCCAAATGCTTTCCCAGAAAGTAGGACGTACCTCAATAGGTAGTTCTGCAATGTATTTACTCCAGATACCATGCGAGTTGGTCGCCTTTACCTTGAGGATGTAGTTGCCGTGTCTGATATGGTTGAAACCGATGATGTTGCTGCTTCCATTGCTAATCCATTCGCCTTCTGGGGTGAATCCATCCAGGCGATATAGATATTTGGTCTGGTATTTGCGGGTATAGTCTAATGAAGCAAAACTGATAGTCAGGTTTCGCTTGTTGGCTGGGATTACTACCTTTTCGCTGTGCAGGATTGGGTGCTGTTCTGGTTCTCCATTATAGTGGAGTGTCGTAAAGATGATACGTGGCTGATAGGTGCTCTTCTTCAATGTTCCTGGATTGAAGGTAAGTGCACCCATTGGAGTTCCTACTGTGATGTTGTTGGTTGCAGGGTCATGATAAGGGCGTGCCTCGGTAAACGACATATTGTAGTCGAAGTCGTTGGGACCGAATGCTGCTATCTGCCCGGTTTTTGCATCAAACTTATCAATACTGGATTCTCTTATTACCCAAATATAGCCTTGGTTATCTTCTATCATACTTTGAACCAGTCCCTCGTTGAGGGAATAATTCTTCATATAAGATACCTTGAGGTTGTCTTGCAGCAGATTAGTGCTTTTTATCTGTTCGAAAACACCACCAAGCTCACAGATGAATATCTTTCCGCTAGAGTGCTCTAACATGAAGTTTACGTCATTGGCCTCAAGGCTGGTTGAATCGTTTTCTATAAAAGTCGTCTTATAGAATTTTATCTTTCTTGAGTCCTTGAAGTTGTCGCTGAAGGTAACAAGACCATCTGTAGTTCCTACTAATACGACACCATCATTGGTACAGGTGATACGGCGTGTCTTATGGAAAAGATGCTTATCCCAAGCGAGACCGTTCTTGATGCTTGTAAAGTGGATGCTGTTGTCTTCCAGAATGTTGGCAAGAGCAATTCCGCCACCGTATGTCGCTATCCAAATGCGCCCCTGACGGTCTGACTTCACATCATAGATATTGTTGTTTGGAAGTGAAGCCGGATTGCTAGGGTCACTAAGGAAATGGTAATATTTGCCTCCGCTGAACAGGTAGAGTCCATCGCCATGAGTACCAATCCAAAGGCGGTTGTCGGTATCTGTGAACAGGCAATAGATACCCGCAGGCGAGAAGGGAACCTGCTCGCTTGTAATGTCGCCGCTTGAGGTAAAATATCCTAATTTGTTGTGGTGTACATCTGCCACCATGATGCAGCCATTCTTGTGACCATATAGCTGGTTGCCGTTGGCTAAGGCTGTGATGGCACGAACCTCCGACTCTCCTTTGTTTAGTTTGTTGAGGGTATATTGATGGTTCTTGAAGCCAATCAATGTGAGGTCATGAATTCCTGTTATCCAAAGTACTGCCTGGTCTGTGAGACAGAATTTCTCAATCATAGGGATTCGGTAATTGCCTGATGAGTTACTGCGCAGCAGGTATGGCACAAGTTGTCCTGTCTTGCGGTCGTAATAACTGAAGGTACCTTGGTTAGGTACCACCCATACTGTATGATTCTCATCCTGAGTGATGAAGAATTTCGAGCTGGATGTGCGGTCTACAGGATCCGGTTGGTCGGCGAAAAGCCATCGCTTCTCGTTTGTCTTAGGATTGACAAGGGTTACACCCATGCCTTTGGTGAACGTCCATACCATTCCATAATCGTCTACATACAGTTTCTGTACCTCTGCAAGAGGCTGAGAAGGACTTTGTATATTGATGATTTCTGATTTGAAGGTTCTTGGATTATAGCTGACAACACCAAGATTGGTGGCAAGAAGAAGTTGGTATCCCGTATTCTTTAATTCGTTGATGTGGGTTATACCTTCAGGAAGGGGAACATTTGTAGCTCGATTTTTTTCATCTACAACGATAACCTTTCCGTTCTCTGTAGCCAGGAAGACATATTCTCCTACTTCTCTAATCCACTTATAAGGTACGTTAGTACTGAATTTCTTGCCATAGATGGTTGTACCCTTATCTGTAAGGATCCACTCTCTGTGTTTCTTGTCGCCATAGATAAAGTAAACTTTACCGCTTTTCAATCCTTTTTGACCTACATGTATCAATTCAAAATCGAGTACATCTGTATCATTGGTGCGTAGCAGATAATCGGCATTGGCGGATGTAATCCAGGTGTTTCCTCCACGGATATCATAGATATGGTCTGCCCTGAAATCAACCTTGAATTTTTCATTAATTTGGTTGCAGGTTTTTAAAAATTGGCAGAGATGGGTATCATAGAGGTATACTTTACGGTCTTGCGTAATACACCATACGTTGTTTGCCGCAGTAGGCTGGATGTTCATGATGCGGTTGGTTGACAGAACACTTACGCCGTCTGGTTCATCGCGGAAAGTATGAAAAGAATATCCGTCATAATAGGACAGACCGTTCCATGTGGCAAACCACATCAGCTTGTCTTTTCCTTGTTTTATATCAGAGATACTGTTTGCTGCAAGTCCGTCAGCTATGGAAAACTTTCGGATGTCACAATAGGGGGTAGCTATGGCTGTGATAGCCGAAAACAGTCCCAGGAGTGTTATATATAGATGTTTTTTTATCATAATTATTTGTCTTGTTGGCATGTATTTTTATTAATTAATTCGACACAAAGGTAACAAAAATAATTGTAAATTGGAAGAAAAAAGGTGGATTTTTTGTTGAGATAGGGAAATTTTCCTCTATAATAGGGAAATTCCCCTAAAAACTTCCCTTTTTCCTTTTGAATGGTGTAAAAAATGCTTTATCTTTGCACCAAGTTCTACAGAAGGTGTCTTTTTGATAGATTGATACTTAGTAGCAAAATAGTTTGTTGAATTTTAAAAAGAAGAAAGGATATAAGACGATGAAAAAGATGAAGAAACTCTTGATGTTGATGGCTGTAGCTGTCACTTCATTCACTTTTACTGCTTGTGATGATGATCCATGGGATGATGCATGGCATGATGATTATTACTGGTATGATGATTATAATCATGGTGGCTGGGGATGGGACCAGGGAGGCTGGAACCAAGGTTCACAGGGATCGCAAAACCAGCAGTTGCTTGAAGAAGCTCAGACTTTGGTTGGTGATTGGTATGGAAAAGTCCAGCTTTCTGAGTTGGCATCCGATGGTAATTCTCGAAATAACTACCAGTTTGAAGCCAATATGATATTCTATCAGGACAAGAATAACCGCAACTCGCTTAGTGGAAGCGGCATAGAGATAGATTATGCTACAGATGGAAGCGATGACCAACAGACCTTGAAGTTCTCTTGGTATATTGATAATAATGGAGATATTTACATCAAGTATGCTTCTGGTGCTACTTATGTGATGGATGCCAATGCCAGTCAGTATGGTTTCCATTTGGGAGCAGAGCAAGGTAAAAGATATGATACATTCTTTGGTTATATGATAGGTACCGGTATGGCAAAGGGCGATATTATGTATATCGATCTGGAACGTAACTCTGCGAATGGTGCTAGGGTTTCCAGAAGCAGTACTTCTTCAGGTTCTTCATTTGGTAAGGGAGCCAGTCGTACTCCTATTAAGGGAACAGTCAAGGGCTTGCCGAAGAGATAGAAGATGATGCTTGTTTATAGTGCTATATATACAACTTTCTCAGGAAAGTTCATTCGTTATTAAAAGAGAAACCGCTCCTTCAGCGAGAATGCTGAGGGAGCGGCTTTGTTTTTATTGGAGTAAAGAAAAACAAGATGTATTTTTCTTTATTTCACGTTCTTTACTTCTTAACCATCTTCTTGCCGTTCTTGATTACAATACCCTTGTAAGAGCCGTTAACCTTCTGGCCTGCAAGGTTGTAAGCCGGAGCATTGTCTGCTGTTGTTACTGTGATGTTAGAAATGCCGGTAGATGTTGGCACAACAGCCTGAGTTGGGATAATCTCTGGAGTGCCCTTGAAGATAGCACCATAGAGACCTACTACGTTATATTTCTCACCTTCAGTGAGTTCTGCAACACCACCAACTTTGTTGAACTTGTCGTAAATCATAATCTTCTGCTCGCCATCATTAGCGTAGTAGTTGAATCTGCCTTCCTGATACTCTTCCTTGCTGAATGTGAAGCCTTTGATTGTTACGAGGTCGTTCAAATACTTGTTAGCGATGATGTCTGCTACTGTAGCCTCGATAGGTTGTGCTGTTTCAGTGCTCTCTGTAACGGTGATAGACTCATCGTTTGTACCAGCGTTAGCAACTAGATAAGGAACGCCATAGTTGAAAGTGAGATCTACCTTTACCTTACCAGTCAAGATGCTGTTCACTGGCATGTTGAAGCCGAGTGTACGGAGCTCGATGGCTGCATCGCCTTCACGAACGTAAGTATTGATGGTTCCGTTGTACTCGTTTACATAAGTAACCTTAGCGTTGGTAAGAGTAAGGTTGAGGTTGGCTGCTTTTTCTTTATAGTTAGCCAAGAGATCCTTCACGCTTGCCACGTCGGTGTAGGTGATCTCTACTGGTGGCTGAGGAGTGCCGCCCTCGCCGAGGGTAACAATCATGGACTTTATCTGGGTATTACCACCAATACTGTAAACAACCTTGTTTGCAGAACCACTCCAATTACCTTTAGAGTCGATAGTGCCGTTATCTACTTTATTATTAGCATTCCATTTCTTCTGAGCAATCTCAATCTTAGAAATCTGCTTGCCTTCAGGAGCCTGGATAGTGAGGGTACCAGAATACATTCTCAATCGAGCTGAACTGGTCCAGATTCTGTTGTCATTTGGGTTCCCTTCTTCCTTTGCAGAAACTGTAACAGTGATACCATCTACAGTACAGGTGGTTGCTTTGTTGAAATCTCCGTCGTGAGACTCCATTGTAGAAACACCAGGTAAATCTGGGAACAAAATCTTGTAGTCGTTGTCGAAGTCAAATGTAGTTTGTGCGAATCCCACACTTGCTACGAAAGCAAAGATTACTGATAATGAATAGCGTAAAAACTTGTTCATAAGCTAATTAATTTAAGTGTTAATAATAAATTTATAAGTCATATTACCATGATTATGCTGCAAAGATACAAAAAATATTCATATATGTAGTTAAGAAAATGTTAAATAATCGGGGAGATGGTGTTTATAGTTGATTTTAGGGAGAAAAAGAACTGCCACTCTGCTGAAATGTCAAGCACATGGATAAGTGATTGAATATCAGAAAGTAGCAGAATGACAATTCTTCTATCGAAATGTTTATTTATCTAATATCAGAGAGTAAGGTTTTCTTACTTGAATCCCCAGATATTCTTGATGGCTGTTACATCCTGGGTTTCTACCTTCTTTTCAAGTTCATCTGGCAGATTGCAGAAGAAGTCGATGCCGGTTTTGTCTTCCAGGGTTTTGATATTCACCACGTAGTTGCCCAGCTTATCGCTCTTGTCGAATGCCTTGTTCTCGTGTAGGAACCAGTAGCCGAAGGCACTGTAGCTATACTGCTTGGTGCTCTTGTTATACTCCTTCTTCAGCACCGCTACGAAGAAATACTTTGGCACAGGGATGTAGCCCGGTATCTTGACATCGCTCGATGCACCCTGCTTCTTCCATCCCCAGATGTTGCTTTCGCTGCCCACTGGGTCGATGGTGCCGCCCTTCACGATGAAAAGAGTATCGCTGTCAATCTTTGGAGCCAACTTGCGGAGCTCTTCCTCCATCTTATACCAGGTACCCTTCTGATTGAAGTTGCTATACTGTGGCTGCATGTTGGTCATGAAGAAAGTCTGCTTCTGCTGGGTAAGATTTTGCTTACGGTCGGCAGAAGGGCAGATATGTCCATGGTCGAATCCCTGCTTGGTTGGGGTAGGGTCTTCGGTGAAATCGGTGATGCCCCACTGCTCCTGCAGGTCGGTATCCCATGGGTATTGGCGTTCACCCTGCGGAGCATCCCATCGTTTTACGTTCGAAGCTATGTTGGTGGTGTTGAAAGTATAGCAGCTCCAACGTTGGCTTTTCATATCATCATCCCATTCGCTAGAGAAGTTTACAACGTCTCCATCCATGTGAACAATGGCATAGCTTGTTCCGTTATCCTTGAGTTTAGGGAACTCAAGTCCACCGAGAGCGTTCTTTAAAACTTGTGGCATATTGGCTTTTACCATATTTTTATTACTGTTGTTCTTGTCTGTAGAACCGCCAGAATTATCACCCCCAGTATTTCCTCCACCGTTATTCTCTTTATCAGGGAAGTTAAACTGCAGGGAGTCGTCTGTACCGCATGCCGAGAATGTCATTGCAGCGATGAGCGAGAGAATAAGTAACTTAGTATGTTTCATTTCTCGTAATTGTTTTAAGTTATAGATTACTTTCTTTATAATAATAGGAGATTACTTTTCTGAGAATAAGAAGTTAAAAAGTGATTTCCTGTATGTATAAGAAGAGAAAAAGTGCATTCCTACGTATATGCAACTACGTTGGAACGCACTTTGTATCTTTCGATAATAATATATCCTTATGAAAAAGGTATATATATTACTTCTTCAACTTACCGTAACGGTTCATGAAGCGGTCTACGCGACCAGCTGTATCAACGAGCTTGCTCTTACCTGTATAGAATGGGTGAGAAGTGCTAGAGATTTCAATCTTTACTACTGGATAAGTCTCGCCTTCGAACTCAACAGTGTCGTTAGTCTTGCATGTTGACTGAGAGAGGAACATATCGCCGTTAGACATATCCTTAAATACTACAGGACGATAGTTCTCTGGATGAATACCTTTTTTCATTTTTTCTTTTTTATTTTTATTTGGTTATTAAAAATAGACGTCATGGGGATGCTTTCGCATCATTTCGTGTCCCTCATCGGGGCATGCCCATTATAGCCTGTTGACAATTTCAGGGTGCAAAGTTACACTTTTTTCTTGAATCCACCAAATATTTCTTGATGTTTTTAAAATTTATTTGAGAATTAGGTGGTTGAACCCTTTTGGGGCTACTGTTTAGAGCTGTTTTAAATCGAAGTAAAGCTGTCGGGTATCTGCGCCTTCATCTTCTTTCGACAAAGGCACGAAGCCTTGGTTGTAGTAGAAGGGTAATGCACTAGCATAAGCATCTACTGTAACAAATCTGCAACCAGCTTTGTTGTCTTGTTGGTATGAGGCAATAATCATGTTGATGATCATGGAGCCGATTCCTTCGCCGCGATAGTTGAGACTAGTAGCCAAGCGGCAGATTTTGATGGCAGGGTAACTTTTAAACATTTTCCCTTGTGCAAAAAACTTCTTTCTAAATCGATTGTATGAAGAGTTGCTTGGAAAATCGGTTAATGAAATCCTATCATGGGCAAGACTGAAGTACCCAATGACTTCTCCTGTAGTTTTATCTTCTAGAATGTAGCTTGTGGAGAGTCTGGATTTGTAATACAAAAGTGCGTCATTTTTGATGAAGTCGTTCAAGTCCTCATCTCCGCAATTAAAAGACTTGATGTAATCATGCTCATCAAGTCTTTTGTATATGATGTTATTTTTGTCTAATGCCATTTTTCAGAATCTGCAATTTACGCCTTTACCACGAAGAAATTCATAGTCGCGCATGATTTGTTCTTTTCTTTCTTGAGAAACTGGGGTTGGATTAAGCATTCTCATTTCAAATTTGCGAGCTTCTTCTCCGTAGAGAATAGGAGTCTCTTTTATTGGTCTAGCCATATTTATTCCTCCTTAATTTTATGATTAATAATGAATTTATCTTTTAATTCTGCTGCAAAGATAAGAATCTTTTCCGAATTATGCAAGGCTTTCGCCATAAATCTTTGAGTTTTAACACTATGCAAATGAAAATCCCCCATCTTCCTCTTGATGAATAGAAAGGAAGATGAGGGATAATATTTCTGATGATTCAATGAATCATTTATTCTTTCATAATCTTACTCCGCATAAACAATCTTAATGGTCTTTACGCGAAGCTGAACACCACCACCTGTAGACTCTGTATAAAGGTTGGTGTAGGTGGCTGTCTTGTCAGAGAATTCGATGGTGGCTGTGGCATTGCCCACGTAGTTGGTGCCGTTGTAGCTGTCGCAGGTCATCACAATCTGCTTAATCTTCTTGATTCCCTTGAAGATGAGCTTGTTGTTGGCATATACACGGACGCCCTTGGTGTTGGTATAGAACTTAGGACCATTCTCCTGACCGTTGGCATCAAAGGTAACGGTGGAACCATCAGAGAACTTCACGGTTTCTACGGCTGCCTGATTGGTCAAACCAGCTGAGTTGAGATCCAGCTCTACGCTGGCACCTGCGGTTGTAGCTGCCGCATTGCTCAATGTAACGGTGGTGCCATCGATGGTCAAGCCCTCGCCTGTGGCTGGAGTGTCTGGCTTGGATGGGGTATCTGGAGTCTCAGAACCGCCTTCACCGCTGGTCTTGCCATTCACGGAGATGAGCTTTCCGCCCTGGTTGGTCTCTGGGGTGTTACCCATGTAGTTGATGAGCTTAGCGCAAATCACAATCTCATCGCCTTCCTTCAGCGTCATATCGCCCTCTTTCCACTTTTCGCCACCGAAGTAGTAGATGCGGAAGATATAGAACTGGGTGCTGTTGGCATCATCGGCAATGTAGAATGAGCCGTTGCCGAAGGCTGCTGAGAACTGCTCCTTGATGCTCTGTACCTTACCCTTGATGTAGAACTCCTTGTCTGATACAACGCCAGACTCCAGGGCTGCGGTGTATTTCTGCGCTGCCACACTGTTGAATGGGTTGGCTTCAGAACCATCGCCCTTAGCCACGCCGTTAATATCGCCACTGCTTTCTCCGCCTGCTGTCTTGCCATTCAATGATACAAGGTAAGTCTTGTTGGCTACAGTCTCCGGTGTATTGCCCATATAGTTCATCACTTTGGCGCATACAACAACCTCGTCGCCTTCTTTAAGCTCAGGATCGTTGGTTGTCCACTTCTTGTTGCCCAGATAGAGTGAGCGGAAAATGTAGAACTTTTCGCTGGTCTCATCATCGGCAATATAGAAGGAACCATTACCGAAGTTAGTAGAGAACTGCTCCTTGATACTCACTACCTTGCCCTTGATATAGACCTCCTTGTTAGACTCCACGCCTGCCTCCAGGGTCTTGCAATAATTGATTACAGCCACACTGTTGTATGGATCTGCTGCGGTACCGGTACCCTTAGCCACACCTTCTGTGGTGCCGCCAGTCTCCGGTTTGGTTGGCATGGTGTAAGGCTCTGGCACATCCTCACAACTGCTGAATGTGAAAGCAGCCATCGCTGCCATCAAAACTGAAAATATATACTTTTTCATATTGTTGTCTTTTTTATTGATGTTACTATATATATAATGTATAGAGGTGAGTTTTTGTTAATCTACCATGAAATTCTTGACTTCCCATGTTGGAGCCGCCGATGTGGAACTGCTATAGAGGAAACCTATGTATATGGTCTTGCCACAATACTTGGTTAAATCTGCAGTAGAGGTAACAAAGTCCCAGCCGTTCTTGGTAGGATACCCTTTCACGTCCAAATCTGTCCATATCTTTCCGTTGGTAGAAACCTGAACCTTGCATTCCTTGGTCATGTCGGAAGAGAAATTGATGGCCTGGTCGAATTTGAGGGTAGCGCTCTTTACGGATGAGAGGTTGATGGCAGGTGACTTGAGTCGTGACTGGAGTTCAACGTTGGCACCGTTTACATAGCCTGAAGCCTTCATGCCGTATGCAGCAGAAGCCCATTTCCAGGCATAGCTTACGCCTTCTGCAAGTTTGATGTTTTCTGTAGTGAAATCGCCCTGGCTTTCATCGAAAGCCTCCTTGAAGATTGAGAGCACAGAAGGAGAGAGGTCGTCAGTATTGCGGATGATGATCTGCCATACATTATTATATCTTGTAAAGATGCCCGTGATGTCGTAGGCTCCGTCTGGCAGGATGGCATTGGCGAAGCGGGCATAACCCGATGTTCTCACTACCACGGTATTGGAACTAATCCATTGGCCGGTAATGGCATTCTTGAGTGTCTGGTTGGTGGTCTCATCGTTGGCTGCCCATACGTTTTTGCCGTTAGCGCTGTTGAACTTCACTTTCCTGATGGTCATCAGCTTGCCTGCATTCTCTTCCAGGTAGGTGGCATCTGTTGCCTTCGTAAGGTCGAACTCTTCTGCCTTCACATTGCTGGCATCTGCCTCGTCAAGCAGCTTGAAGTGCTTCTGCCAGGTAGGGCGATCCATCTTTCCTACAGATGTAGCACCTGTCTTCAGGTTGGTGTAGATGCCACCAATCTGAGCCTGCTTGCCATAGCCACCGATGTAAAGACCGTTGAGGTCGATGAGAATCTCCTGTCCAACAGGAAGATAGCCATGCAAACCGCCTGCGTTTATGTCTACGAGGATAGCACCTGTTTCATCTTGGAGCGCTACCTGCTGATAGAGGTTGCCGCTGATGTCATTGCCTGTGATGTAACCTTTGATCATCATTGGTTTATCAATGAGCTTGTAGCCACCACCATTGATGGTAGTCTTATAATCGCTCTTGAGCTGTGCAATGGAAACTACGTTTTTCTCCCTAAGCAGGTTGTTACCGTATGGCGCAGCAGGGATAGTCTCAACCATATCAGGGTCAGCGTAGCTGTCACCCATACATGATCCAAGCATCAATCCCGTCATTGCCATTAGGGCCATTGCTATGAATTTTATCTTTTTCATTGTCATATTGTTATTAGAATCGGTATCCTATCTGGAACATACCATTGGTACCAAATGCGTAATACTTCTTAGGATTCTTTGAGAACTGATAAATACGAACATTGTTGACCTCTCCGCCTGTGGTGAGCGTATAGCCGGAACGTGAGTTCTGCTCGTAGCCACCAGTAACCATCTTCTGGTTGTTGAAGAGGTTGGTAATCATGAGGTTGAAGTTAAGTGAACCCTTCTTCAATCTAATGCTCTTACCGATGCTCATGTCAACCATCCAACCGCCATGCCCCTTAGCCTGTGCTACAGCTTCAGGCAACCAGCTGTTGCCATCTTCTGTGACTACTGCCGGGAATATCTCTGGATACTTCTGGTGAGCCGACTGACGGTTCTTCAGTACTTTCTCGTAGCGGTAGCTAGGAGAATAAGAGAGGTAGATACGGTCATAGTAGTTGGCATTCACATCGATGAACCATCCGTTCAGATGTGTGCTCAGACCGATGCTTCCCACAGTGAGTGGAGTTCCGCTCTCTCGCATGTCAAGAACGTAAGCCTTGTCTGTGTAAACCTCAGCACTCTTAGAGAGCATATAGTTGGCAGTTACATTGTTGATGTTCTTTGCCTCGCTGATAGCTCCCAAGGTCTTGAGGTCGAGCCATGAAGTGAGTTTGAACTTCAAGCCAGCTTCCAAGCCATAGTATTCCTTCTTCAGACCGGTCATACTTACGTATGTAAATGAGTTCTCATCATCGTTGTAGAAGTTCTGCCACTCTGTAACATGTTCCAGACGGCTATAGTAACCGCTTAAGTTGGCATGCAGCCATGCATTGCGATACTGGTAGCTGAATTCTGAGCTGAAGATACGCTCGTTCTTGAGATTGGTTACGAAATCATTGTTGATTTCTGGTGCAATAAATGCAGTATTAGCCATAGGAGCACGCCATTCGTAGCCAGCGCCAATGCTGAAAGCATGACCTCTGCCTAAGTCTACATTCAGGCTTCCCTTCATACCTCCATCCAGGAAGTTGGCTGTCTCGCTGTTACCGTAACTGTTGTTGGCTGCCATACCATTGCGCATATATCCATGACGCTTCATGCCGGTATAGCCGATACGCCCACTCAACATTGCCTTCATGCGGTAGAATTCGCTGGTATAGGTGCTCCAGAGGTTCGCCTTGTTTACATCGATACGATAGTCGTAACCGAATTTGTCACCCTCATAGACAAGTTTACCAGTGTTGTTTGGACCTGCTGTGTTAAGGTCATACTGCACACGTGGGTCTGTGATAGGATAATCACCGATGGCATAAGAGTTTATGTTGTGGAATATGGTTCCGCCGAGCATATCCTCCATGGTCTGATAATGGCGATTGCTGTTAGTGCCGAGCATGATACCTGTAGCCAGGCTAGACTTCTTGGTCAACTTGGTATTCAAGGTAGATGACAAACTTACATTGAGGTTGTCATTGTGTTTTGCCTGCAGATAGTACATGGTTTCCTGACCATTCTTTGCAGCCTGCTGGTTAGAATAGTAGAGACGGTCCCAATCAATCTGTCGGTTCGCCTTGCTTGCTGTCCAGTAGTTTACAGCGTTGTTCCAGCTGTCCCAGTTATAAGCATTGTTACCGTTCTTGAAGTCGCCCCATACGTAGAAGTTAGCTGATGGCATGTTCTTCCAATAGTCTGGCTGAGGGTTCTCGGCGTTGTTGTAGTTGAGTTTGGTGCTCTTGTACATCGAGTATTTGCCAAACAGTGAGGTAGTGAGCTTCATCTTGTCATTGATGTCCCAATCCCATGTAGCGATAGCAGAAGGAGCAAAGTCGTGCACTACGCGTGAG
>OQVQ01000449.1_pt1 | contig 19784 bp, 18 predicted proteins | sample 1691491 | NCBI WGS metagenome assembly OQVQ01 (sample SAMN03418252, study PRJEB22391) | human gut metagenome | biome: human-gut; feature: organic feature; material: feces | host: Homo sapiens | place: Tanzania | collected 2013-01
TATTCTACAAGCACTGGATTGACTGCAAGCAGGATATCAAGGCGATGATCAATGCTCGCCAGCTGGCTGGCATCACCAACACCAGCAACACCACCTTCAATGCCTTCAGGGGAGAAGGATATAACGGCATCAGGACCGTAGGCGACAAGGCAACATTGATTGCCATCGTAGGTCCTAACGCCAAGAAGTATGCAGCACCAGACACATACGCCGAACTGCTGAACGGCTACCACTACCGCTATTTCATGCCTAAGAAGGCAAACGTGGCTTGGGTGGATTTGGCTTCCGGTGATTACGAAGGCACGATGAAAGCAAAGCTCGTGGCTGTAAGCAACGCTGACGATGCACAGTTGGTTTATACCACTGATGGCACAGAGCCAACAGCCAGCAGCAAGAAGGCTAAGAGCGGTGAGGAGCTGGAGATTCCTTTCGGTGAGACAACCCTCAAGGTGGGCTTGCTGATGAATGGTGCTGTCAGCGGTATTCTTACCCGTAACTATAAGGTAGAAAAGCCTGCTGCTTTCGACCCATACGATATCACCGTTTATGCCAATGCCGACAAGGTGGGCTGGACCAGCGGTTTCAACTTCTGGGCATGGTGCGATTCTCCAAAGGAGAACCTGACCGTGAAGGGTGTTTGGCCTGGCGACAAGATGACCCAAAGCAAAGTGATTGAGGGAAAGAAATGGTATTATCAGACTTACAAGATTAAGAGCAAGAACTACATGGTTTCCTTCGTATTCAGCACCGGTACCGGTTCGCCACAGACCGTTGATTTCACGAATATCAACAAGGATACCTACCTGGAGGTTCTGAATGAGAAGGACAATGAAGGTCACTATAAGATCAAGGATGTTACGGCTGATATGCCAACTACAGGCATCACCGCAGCTCCTACCATTGACAATACGGCAAGTAAAGACAACGCATGGTATACCCTGAGCGGCATGAAGATGATGCAGAAGCCTAACCAGCCTGGCATCTATATCCATCAGGGAAAGAAAATGATTATCAAATAAAAGTATCAATCATACGATAAGTAATCAATCGAAAAAAGAGGACCTTAAGAGTCCTCTTTTTTTATTTTGTGATTACGTTATCTTTGTCTCTGGTCAGCCCCCCACATCAACTTCTCTCTCAAGGTAGAGAAATATCTCTGGTTGCGCTGCTTCACGATTTTAATGGCATGTGGTGCCTTGCGGATAATCAGGCGGGTCTGCTCGGTCATGCGTTCGCTTCGTCCGTCGATAGCCACGAGATAATTATGGCTGCGGCTCTCCACATCCAGCACGATCTCTGCCGTATCATTGATGACAATAGGACGGATATTCAAACTGTGAGGAGCAACGGGAGTCAGACAGAGACTGCCACTCTGCGGAATGATAATCGGTCCACCATTAGAGAGATTATATGCAGTAGAACCCGTAGGAGTAGTCACGATAAGACCATCCGCCTGATAGGTGACCAGGAACTCCCCATCCACCTGCGTACGGATAGAAATCATCGAAGCATCATCCCGCTTCAATACCGCAATATCGTTCAAGGCGAAAGGATTGCCAGCCAAGACGCCTCCTTCTGCCTCTACCTGAATCACCGCATGGTCCTCTATCAGGCAATCACCAGCATACAGACTGTCCAGCGCCGTTTCTATCTCACTAGGCAACACATCGGCAAGGAAACCCAGACGTCCCATATTCACACCAAGAATAGGAGTTTCCTTAGCTCCCACCCTGCTTGCCGCCTTCAGGAAAGTACCATCACCGCCCATGGAGATGACATAGTCTACATCAAAGTTGTAATCCTCGAATACACCGGAAGCCTTTACCTCAAGATGCTCCACCTTGGTAAGAAAATCGTAGAAGAGGCTTTCAAAATAAACTTCAGCTTCCTTCTTTTCCAGATAAGAAAGGATTTTCTCTATCGAAGCACTCTTCTTGGCTTGATATTCATTGCCAAAAATAGCGAATTTCAAATGTTGTTGTCCCATTATTTTGTTATTTCAATTATTATTCTTACTTTTGCAAAGGTAATAATATAATTCGAATAACAAAACAAAAAACGAATAAATTATGGCAAAGGTATATGAATTTCTTGCCAATGGCTTCGAGGAAATCGAAGGTTTGGCTCCAGTAGACATCCTCCGCAGAGGGGGTGTAGACATCAAGACCGTCAGTATTACAGGTAGTGAATGGGTAGAGACTTCTCATGGAGTCACCATCAAGGCTGACCTGAAGTTCGAGGATATCCAGAGCTTTGAGGATGCCGATATGTTGCTCCTTCCTGGTGGAATGCCGGGCAGCAGCCACCTCAATGAGCATGAAGGCGTTCGCCAGGCGCTCATCGCACAGCACAAGGCTGGCAAGCGAATTGGTGCCATCTGCGCAGCCCCTATGGTTCTGGCAAGCACTGGCATTCTCGAAGGCAAGAAGGCAACCTGCTATCCTGGCTTCGAGCAGTATTTCAGCGAGAATACCGAATACACAGCTACTCTCTTCCAGGAGGATGGCAATGTGATTACGGGCGAAGGTCCTGCCGCCACCCTCCCATACGCCTACAAGATATTGAGCTACTTCGTGAGCAAGGAAACCGTGGCAGCCCTGCAGGATGGCATGATGTATGATCATCTCATGAAAAGCAAGTAAAAGCCCTCGTTCCAGGCGATTCCATCGCCTGGTCCCCCAGTTATCAAGAACAAAAAACAAGAAAATGGATTACGTAATCATAGTAGCCGGAGGCAAGGGTCTCCGCATGGGAAGTGATATTCCGAAGCAGTTCTTGCCTGTAGCCGGCAAGCCTATCCTGATGAGAACCATTGAGCGTTTTCATGAATACAACCCTGAGTTGAGCATCATCCTGGTGCTCCCGGAGAGCCAGCAGGAATACTGGCATCAGCTCTGCGAAGAATATCATTTCGACATCAAGCACCAGATAGCCAACGGTGGCGACACCCGATTCCAGTCTTCCAAGAATGGTCTTTCGCTCATTCCTGACAATGAGGATGGCGTAGTGGGTATTCACGATGGTGTCCGACCATTCGTTTCTACGGATGTGATTGAGGAATGTTTCGAGACGGCTCGCGAGGAATATGCAGCCATCCCGGTATATGCTGTAACCGATACCTTGCGCTACATCGACCAGCACGGAGGTGGCAAGAACGTGCTTCGCAGCGACTATCGTGTGGTGCAGACTCCCCAGACCTTTGATATCGGTCTGGCGAAACAGGCATTCAACCAGGAATACAAGGAGCAGTTTACTGACGATGCATCGGTCATAGAAAGCCTCGGTTGCCAGGTAGCAATGGTAGAGGGTAATCGCGAAAACATCAAGATTACCACCCCGTTTGACATCAAGATAGCAGAAGCTCTTTTGAAATAAAACACCCAGGTCTAGGCTTTGGCAAAGTGCCGAGCGAGACCTGGGCTTTTTACACCCCTTTAAAATTATGGAAAAACACTATCAACTTCTGTTTATTTTTTCCAAAAGTTCTTCTGGTGTCAATATTTCCATTTTCGAGAATCCGAACCATTTCTTGCCCAAATCCTTGATAGAAGCACCGATGTGATAAACATCATCATCTATACAAAGGAAGCGGTCGTGCGACAACCGGAATGTCTCTACTTCAATCTGAGCATATTGAGCATTATGGCGCTCTATGTCAAGTTGAAATTGACGGCTAATCTGTTGTGTATAGATGATAGCAGAAACTCCATTTTCTCGTTTGTCGAGCAAAGTCAAAACAGTTTCATCCACATAATTATCGATGAGTATTATGCGTTTCTTTGCACTTTTAATCAAGTCTGCCACGAAAGCATAGGCGTCATAAATCTGTCCGTTATAAAACACCCCTTGTTTCGGCTTTGCGCTGCCTTCGTCTAATCTGCGAAATACCTCATCTATACGCTTGTCGGTCTCTTGCTGATGCTGCAATATTTCCAACTGGTGATACTCCATAGTTGATAAACGATGAAAAATGTCCGCATTAACAGACAAAAAATGCCTCATAGACACAAACGCACGCATTATTCTAATATTTGCATTAATTGCTACTTTACTTTTTAAAAGTCCTGATAGCATAGAAACGCCTTGTTCCGTAAATGCATGTGGAAGAGACCTTCTATCACCGCCCCAACTTGAAGTGCCATTTTGGCATTTCAAGTTTTCAAATTCTTCCTTAGTTAACTGAAACATAAAATCTTCAGGAAAGCGTTCTATATTACGCTTCACCTGTCTATTTAGTTGCGAAGTTTCAACTTGGTACAATCTCGCCAAATCACGATCTAGAATAACCTGTTGCCCTCTTATAACCTTTATAAGAGTTTCTATGTTATCTATGATATTAACTTGATCATGTACTATAATTTGTTGTATTTGATCTTCATGTTGTTCCATAATTAATATCTAAATTATAATTTGCAAATATAAGCAATATACTTCATTTTAAAATGGATTACCCTAAAGTTTTACAGATAATTAACAGAACGTCACTCGTACTTGCCCCGCACGCCCATCCCGTGATTATCTTTTGACAAAAGGAAAAGAAAGGAGGGATTCTTCACCTCTTATCGGCTATTTTCTTCACCTTTTTTCTTCTTCTTGGGAAAATGCCGGAAACGCTCTTTGGGGGCGGTTTTATATGTATAAAATGTTAACTGGAAAAGTTTCATTGGTAGGAATGAAACTGTTTCATTGAGGAATGCTACACCTAAATGATAGGAATGAAACTATTTTTTTCAAAAAAAAACGCTTTTTCTCGATTTTTTTTCGTAAATTTGTGGAGGTAATTAAAACTTATCGAAAGTAAGAACCCAATTAATAACCCCATCAAACAAAATAAAATATGAGGACAAAACGAAAAATAGCAAAATGGCTGCAAGCATTCATGCTGATGGGCTGCATCGCAATAGCTTTCTCTGCCTGCAAGAAAGACAAAGACGGCGACAACGGACTGCGAGTAAACCCAACCTGGGAAATCCCATCGGAAGATGGGCATGAAATGAAGAACCCCAAGATGTGGGTCTTCAATGCCGAGACCGGTTCGCTCGTAACCGTGAACGCATATAATACGGTGGCGGAACTGGCTAGCCAGAACTTCGACCTTCCGGGAGGAAAATACAAAATCCTCGTCACCACCAACCTGACGGCTCCGTTCTATATCCGACAGGCTACCCGTGGAGAAATCCCATCCGATGTCGGGTTGGGGAATATCGTAATCGGACTGGAGGACGACAAGCTGATCAAGAACAATGCCTACTTCGGCATGAACGAGATCATCATCAATGAAGATGGCGGCAGAATGACCATCGAGAGCCCGATGAAGGGTGTGCTCTCAAATGTCAACCTCATCATCAATGACCTGCCTACCGATACGGAAGTCAAGCTCCATTTCAACAACACTGCCCTCAACTTCTACCCTACCCGCAAGAACCAGGATGGGGAATATGGCGTAACGGGCGACGAAATCAAGCAGACAGACCTCGACACGTTCATCAACCATAACATAAACTTCGAAACGGGCGACATCTATCTGATGCCTATCATTCAGAACGACAAGAATACGCTCATCCAGCTCGACATCATCCGATTAGAAAATAATTATAATAAGGTGGAAACGGAGTACGATCTCATCGCTCCGGCGATGAAACCGGGAGGCAAGTACGAAATCAAGCTGAACTATCCTGACCTGTTGCCTTCCAGACCTACCATGCATCTGGAGAAGACAAAGATTGATGACTGGACCGAGGGATGGGTATATAAAGGAGAAATCCTGAATCCGGAAGAGAAAAAGAAATAAAAACAGAAACATATAAAAAATTACGATTATGAAAAAGAAGACTATTCTTTTTGCCATGATGGCAATGGCTATGACAATGACATGGAGCAGCTGCTCTGACGAGGAAATCTCCAACGGCAGCGAGGCGCCTAAGTCCATTACCGTTACTACCAGTATCGGCAACATGACCCGTGTGGCTACTGACGAGAAGGGCGCTCAGCACTTTACCGAGGGCGATGAAATCAGCGTTTATGCCTGGACCGGCACAACTCCTTCTGCTGACAATATGGTCGTCAACAATTCTTTCAACAAGCTGACCGACAAGGTCTGGGTGGCTACCCCACAGATGTTGTGGAAGGACAGGGAAACGCTGCATAATTTCATCGGCATCTATCCTACCACTGCCGTAGAAGACCTTACTGCCGGAGCGTATAAGCTCAATGTTGCCAACCAGGAGGCGAGCGACTTGCTGGTAGCTGTCAACACCAACGGACTGTCTTATGAGAAGAACGCCAACGATGCCGTACAGCTCGAATTCACTCACGTGATGGCGAAGTTGGTGGTAAACCTTACCTACAAGAACCAGTGGGGCGGTATTCCTGACGTTGACAAGGTGGTGGTTTCGGATGTATTAACCGACGCTTCCGTCAACTATCTGACCAAGGCGGTGACTCCTGCAGAAATAGCCAAGGTTGATTTGGAGTTGCCTGCTACCACAGCCAACAGCAAGTATACCACCATTCTCATTCCTCAGTCAGGAATTCAGAAGCTGACCATCACCATCGGTGATAAGGACTACGTTTACGACAACGGTTCTCCTTTCAGCTTTGACAGCGGCAAGATTACCACCATCAACCTGGAGGTAGGTCGTGATGAAATCATCCTCAACGACGTAAAGATTTCTGATTGGGAGCCTGGCAAGACCTTCGGTGGAGAGGCTTTAGATTAAAATCGGAGATTTTCAGATAGATAAGATTATAAGATAACATTAAAAAATAGAACGATTATGAAAGCAATCAAGTTTTTCGCAATAACAGCCATGGCTGCAGCCATGATTACCAGTTGCTCTAACGAGGACGAACTGTCACAGAGCAATTATCCTAGTGATAACATCATCCGCATTACTGCAGGAGTGAACAATGCCAAGACTCGTGCTGAGGGAGCAGGCGTTACTCAACTGGAGAAGCCTTTATCTCTGACCGTGGTGAATAAGAATGCTAACACCGAATTGGCTAATAAATATACCCATGTTAATAAGGTATTCTCAAAGGATGGTAATGGAGTTTGGAATTGCTCAGAGACCCTGCTTTGGCAGAATGACACACAACCTGTAGATATCGTGGCTTTTGCTCCGGCTCCAAATGACAAATTCAATGGTGTTTATACTGATGGAAGTATCCAGCCTATAACTTATAGCGTGGCTGACGACCAGTCTACAAAGCCTGACAATAACGACTTGCTATACTATTATGCTCCAGGCATCAAACCTGTCGATAAGCTCGTGGATAAGAAGCTGAATATCGAGATGAATCATGCTTTCTGTATGATTGATATCGTTGTGACTTTGGGAACCGAGTTCAACAAGCCTGAGGTTCTTAAAGAATCCCCTATCGTAAAGGTAACCTTAGGAGGAACCAAAATTGAGGCAAATGTAGATGTTAAAAACGCTGCTACCACTACTGCTAGTTTCGTAACTGCCAGCGGAGAAGCTACCGACATTACCACCACCAAAGATACCTTCACCCCAGCTGTAGATGCAGAAGCTAACGCAGATCCAGAAAAGAACGCCATCTCAAACTTCTCTTGCATTGCCATCCCACAGACCGTTGCAGCCAACACCTTCAAGGTGTCTTTGAAGACTGCCGACAAGCTCTATGAATGGACTTCAGATAAAGAGATTACCCTGCAGAGCGGCTACAGATATACCCTCGAACTTACCATGGGTAATAATGTGGTATTGTTGAAGGGTGGCAGCATCACCGCTAAGCCATGGACAGAAATCACTAGTGACAAGCCTCTTGAGACAGACTAAAGAATATGAACTTAAAATAGAACGACTATGAAATATCAGAAGATATTGGGTCTTGTAGCAACTGCCGGCTTGTTGCTGGCTGGCTGTGCTACAGATTCCGACAACAATAATACATGGCTCAGCGACCCGAATGCCGTTCACGTATCGGCTTCGGTGGGCAGCATCTTCACCCGCAGTAATCCGGCTGCATCAGATGAAAACGGACAGAAGGGCTTTAATAGCGGTGACATGATGGGTGTCAGCAATAATGGCACATCGCTCACCTATACCTACAATAAAGGCACCAAAGACTGGCAGCCAGGTAATGGAAGTTATCTGGTATGGGATGCTAGCGACCTCGACTTCGAGTGCTGGTATCCTGCTGATGGCACGAATACCTTCAGCAAAGGCTATGTCCAGGAAGACCAGAGCAATACAGATGTGATTGCGAAATCAGATTATATGACGGCAGAGGTAACCGACCTTAAAGAAATTCCTGGTGACCGCCAGCTTAAAGTGGAATTGGAGCGCAAGACTGCCCGTCTGATTTTCAATATCGAGACTTTCAACGACCAGTTCACCGCCGACACCAAGGTCAACCATGTTCGTATCGTAGGTAAGAAGTGTACTGATGCCAGCGAAGCATCTACCATCAACATCAAGCCTTTGCAGAATGGCGAGGGTGGCAAAGGTACTACCTATACTGCCCTGGTTGCTCCTGGTACTACCGAGGGACACCTCTATTTCGCTGCCGAAGGAACCACCGAGACTCCGCTTGTTGTCAAGACAGGAACATTGGAAGCCGGCAAGAGCTATACCTACAATCTTACTGTGGGTAAGAACACGATAACCATAAATGATGTTACTGTGGCTGATTGGGGAACAGATAAGATTGAAGGCGGAAAGGCAGAATATTACCCATACGTCACCTTTACGGCAGGAGGAGAACAAAAGTTTATGATGACAACCACAGGTGATTATGACCTTTCCGGTAAATTTCAGTATTCTGTGAATGGAGGCAAATGGGAAAATGTTGTAAAAGACACTGAAGTTCTCTTCGGTGGAACAAATGGCAACCTTCGCTTACGTGGTACAAATAAAAATGGTACTGCAACAGACGATAGTAACTACTCAACCATCATATTTACTGTTCCCAGTGTGAAAGTAGCTTGCACAGGCGACATCCGCACGCTGTTAGACTATAAGACCTACAAGACTGTAGCAACCGATCAAGCCAAATTCTGTGATTTGTTCTTTAATTGCAATGCATTAACCTCTGCCCCCCAATTGCCTGCTACAACATTAGCGAGCAAGTGCTATAGTTACATGTTCAGTGGTTGTACAAATCTCAAGTCTGCCCCAGAATTGCCTGCTAAAACATTAGCATATAGCTGCTATAGTTACATGTTCAATGGTTGTACAAGTATCGAGTCTGCTCCAGCATTGCCTGCTACAACATTAGCAGTTTATTGCTACAACAGCATGTTCAATGAGTGTACAAATCTCAAATCCGCCCCAGAATTGTCTGCTAAAGAATTAGCAAGTGACTGCTATCTGGGAATGTTCTATAAGTGTACAAGTCTCGAGTCTGCCCCAAAGTTGCCTGCTACAACATTAAAAGATAAATGCTACAGGCTGATGTTCTACGGTTGCTCAAAATTATCAACCGTCACTATGTTAGCACCAAGCGACCAAATCTTAGGAGCTCGCTTCAGTGAATGGTTGAATAATGCAGGAACCGACGAAAACATAACCCGCACACTCATAGTAAAAGATGAGGATGCCTATAATGCGTTGGCAGCCCAAAGTTATTATCTTCCTGACAACTGGAAGATAGGCAAATGCACCGTTTTGGCTGAAGACAATTCTACAATAACAGAATAATAATCGACTATGCCCCACTCTGCTGGGGGCATAGCCCATAACTCTAAAAACATAGCGAGATGAAAGCAATACAATTTTTCGCAATAACGGCATTGGGTGCCGCCCTGTTTGCCAGCTGCTCCAACCAGGAGGAACTGGCAACAGGCAGCTATCCTAGCGACAACCTCATCCGTGTTACTGCCGGAGTAAACAACGACATGACACGCAGCGATGAGGCGACTACTGCATTGACCAAGAATTTCTCGCTGACTGTGGTGAACAATACGAATGATAAATACAGTTATGCCAACGAGATCTTCTCATTGAACGGCGGCACCGAATGGACCTGCAGCAACAAACTGTTGTGGCAGAATTTAGCAACCCAGGTTGAAATCGTGGCTTTGTATCCCGCAACGGATGCCAACACATTCTCCGGCGTGTACTCAAAAGAGGACAAGAGCTACGGCACGATTACTTATAGCGTAAACTCCGATCAGAGCACAGCCGATGATGCCAACAACGACCTGCTCTTATATCATAACGCCAATTTCGTACCGGAGAATGATCTGAAAGACGGCAAACTGAATATCGAATTCAAGCATGCCTTCTGCCGGGTTGATATCAAAGTAACCATCGGCAAAGAATTCAATGCAACCACGGGTCTTGCAGAAAATCCTATCCAGGGAATCAGGGTAGAAGGAACTAAGATTTCTGCTGATATCAGTTTTGCATCAACAGCACCTTTCTTTACCGTTACTCCATCAGAATCAGGAGAGGTGACCAGCATCATCCCTACCGAGAGAGATTTCACCCCAGCAGCCAATGCAACGGAGCAAGCCGTAGCCAGATATTCCTGCATAGTGATTCCGCAAAACGCCGCCTTGAAGGTTTTGCTGCATACCAGCGACAGGGAATTTGAATGGACTGGCTCACAGATGGAGTTGGTGAGCGGCAAACAATATACCCTGCAGCTGAACATGAAGAAGTCGGCAACGGCAAGAAAGTTCATCCTCAGAGAGAGAAAGTGAAATGATAACGCAAAAAGAGACAGAACATGAAGAAGACGATAAAACTCCTTTGCACGTGGGCAGCCGGCCTGCTCCTGGCAGGATGCAGTTCGGAAGCTGATATGTCAAAGCTGATGGATTGGCAAAGCAATCCCGATGCCGTTCACTTCACGGCATCGGTGAATAATGCCACCACCCGAACCAATCCTGCAGCAACCGATGATGCCCAAACGAAATTCAAAGAGAAAGACCAGGTTACCGTGTCCAACAATGGTAACCAGGCTGACTACACCTATAACGGAACGTCATGGGCTCCTGCCATAACCGATAAGTATCTGTTATGGGACAGATCCAACCTGACCTTCAACTGCTGGTATCCTGCCGATGGCAATAACACCGCCACCGTCGGTTATCTGACTACAGACCAAAGCACTGAGGATCTCATGGCAAAGTCTGATTATATGAATGCAGAGAAAACTCTCCAAACAGCCGATGAAGCTCTCAACTTCAATCTGGAGCGCAAGACAGCCCGCCTGATTCTCAAAATCAGCGGAATTACTGATGTGTCTGGAACCATCAAGCACGTGTGCATCGTCAGCAAGTCTTCAACGGCAGCGGGTGAAACAAAAACCATCGACATCACGCCATTTGCTCAAAAGGGCGAAGGTGAAATTGGTGGTGTCGGTACTACCTATACAGCCCTTGTAATCCCAGGCGATGTAGTTGCCAAGTTCTATTTCACCGATGATATGAGCGATGCAAAACCTCTTACGATGACAACAAACGTCACCACAGCAGGCAGCAGCTATATCTATAATCTGAATGTAATCAAAAGAACGAAAATTGAAGTAACAGGAATCACAGCAGGGCCATGGACAGCCAGCGGAACTACAACAGGCGATTTAATCCCAATTCCATACGTCACCTTTAAGGCAGAGCAACCACAGACTTTCAAGATGACAGCCCAATATTATACAATCTCCGGTCTTCAGTATTCTGTAAATAATGGGGAATGGAAAACTGTTGTGGAAAATGAAGAAGTTACCTTCGGTGGAACAAATGGCACCCTTCGCTTGCGTGGCACAAACCATAACGGAACTGCGGATGATTCCGGTTATTCAACCATCATATTTACTGATCCAAATGAGAAAGTAGCTTGCACAGGCGACATTCGCACGCTGCTGGATTGGAAAAACTATAGTACGGTAGAGACCCAAAATGCCAGATTCTGCAATTTGTTCGAGGGTCGCAGTGTATTAACCTCTGCCCCAGAATTGCCTGCTACAATGTTAGCGGATAACTGCTATAGTGCCATGTTCTCTGGTTGTACGAGTCTCACATCTGCCCCAAAATTGCCTGCTACAACGTTAGCGATTGGCTGCTATAGTAACATGTTCTCTGATTGTACGAGTCTCACATCTGCCCCCACATTGTCTGCTACAACATTAGCGGATTACTGCTATAATGGCATGTTCTCTGGTTGTACAAGTCTCAAATCTGCCCCCACATTGTCTGCTACAACATTAGCGGAAAGCTGCTATAGTGGAATGTTCAATGGTTGTACAAGTCTCGAGTCTGCCCCAAAATTGCCTGCTGAAACATTAGCGAAAGACTGCTATTGTTACATGTTCTCTAATTGTACAAGTCTCAAATCTGCCCCCACATTGTCTGCTACAACATTAGCGAAAGGCTGCTATTTTGGAATGTTCTATAGTTGTACAATTTTAACATCTGTCACGATGTTGGCACCAAAGGACCAAATTACAAGCAAAGAAGATTGCTGCTATGGTTGGTTGGAAGATGCAGGAACCAGAGCCACATCCCGCACACTTATAGTAAAAGATGAGGCTGCCTACAATGCGTTGGAAGCAAATAGTGATTATCTTCCTGCCAAATGGAAGAAAGACGCTGTAGGTACTACCGTACAGAATGCATCTAACAACCCTATAAAATAGGAACCCTTCGTCGCCACACGCCCTGAACCAACGGTCACCGGCCGAGGGGAAAGGTAAAGGGCAAAAGCTTTATAAACAATAAAACAATAATAAAATGAGAACAATGAAAATAATGAAACGAATGATGGGGCTCGCAGCAGCCATTCTGGCGCTGTCAGCCTGCTCCGAGTCAGAAGACCTCCTCTCTGCATTCCATAGCGACCCTAACGCTGTGCGCATCACTGCGGAGGTAGGTAAAGCATCTGCCAATGGCTTCACCCGCAGCTATCCGCTGGGTGATGCCGAAGCGCAGAAGAAGTTTAAAGAAGGTGATATGATAAGCGTCCAGGCTGATGGTCAGGATGCCGTAACCTATCAGCTTAACGGAACGGAATGGCAGCCAAAAGAAAGCAGCAAGTTCCTGAAATGGGAAAACGATAAGATGAATTTCACCGCTTACTACCCTGCTTCGTTCGATGGCAACCTCGACAAAGTCACCCTGCCTGAGAAATATGATGAGGCTTCGCTTGCTGCCAACGACTTCATGTCGTATTACGGTTTGCAAACCAATACCAAAGACAACAACAATCAACTTACTCTCACCATGAATCGCATGATGGCGAGAGTGGTAGTAGAGATTGATGGCTTCAACGACCAGTATGCCGGAGCCACGATTAATAATGTCAATAGCCTCAGCATCTGTGGTATAAAAGCGTATAAGCACGATAACAAGTTCTATGCCCTTATCAAGCCATGCGAAGCCCAAAGCTCCGCAACCTTCATCTCTCTTGATGTAGCAGAAGGAGAAAGCAAAACAACAACAGAAACGCTCACCGGCATCCCTGAGCTTACAGCCGGCAATAGCTATACCTATAAGCTCAAAGTAGGTAAGAACAAGATTTCCGTTTCCGGTATTACCGTGAAAGAATGGACTACGGGTGAAATTACTGGTGGTAAAGCAGAATTAGCTAAGACTCCATACATCACCTTTACGGCTGAAGGAGAACAGATATTCAAGATGATCACTAAAGCCAAAGAATTTGAACAATATGAAATCTCAGGACTTGAGTATTCTGTGAATAATAATGATGTATGGAAAGAGGTTGTGGAAAACGAAGAAGTCACCTTCGGTGGTAATAATGGTACTCTCCGCTTGCGTGGTAAAAATCTCAAAGGAACAGCAAAAGACGACTGGAATTATGCTACCATCACTTTTGATAAACCCGACGTAAAAGTAGCATGCACAGGAGATATCCGCACATTGTTGGACTACGAGAGCTATAAGACGGTAAAAACCGATCAAGCACGATTCCGTAGCTTGTTTGAGAATTGCGAAGCAATGACCACTGCCCCAGATTTGCCTGCTGAGACTTTGGCTGAAGATTGCTATTCTTATATGTTCGATGGTTGTACAAGCCTTAAAATAGCGCCAAAATTGCCAGCCACCACATTGTCTGGATCTTGCTACTATAGTATGTTTTCTGGTTGTACAGCTCTTGAAACAGCTCCAACTCTGAGTGCCGAAACCTTGGATACATCTTGCTATGGTTTTATGTTCTCAGGTTGTACAAGTCTTAAAACAGCGCCAGAATTGCGTGCTACGCAATTATTCTCAGGTTGCTATCAGGGTATGTTCCAGGGATGTAAATCTCTAGAATCTGCTCCAGAATTGCCTGCCACAACGTTAGACATACAATGCTATGCCTATATGTTCCAGAATTGTGCGAATTTGTCATCTGTCACAATGTTGGCACCAAGCGACCAAATTAAAAAAAATTCTGATTGCTGTCTTTATTGGTTGAACGATGCAGGAACCAGTGCCGCATCTCGCAAGCTAATAGTACTAGAAGAGACTGCCTACAATGCGTTGGTAAATGCAGGTCTTCCAGCCAAATGGAAGAAAGACGCAACAAATACCACCGTGGAGTATGCCCCAAAACAATAACATCCCCCAAAAGGGTCTATATGCCACGATGAACGGGTGGCGTATAGACCCTTCATCGTGTCTTGATACCTGTTGGGTGGATGATATGGCAGTGTGGTGGTTTCGTGCTACCTGTTTTCATGGTTTGAAGTACCTTTGCGTCAATCGTGAGGTGCTCAAAACAAAATCGTTATGAAAACAGAAATGAAAGCATCAAACGAGTGTTTGTACCCTACCGATGTATTCTTGATTAGTTGTGGTATGGGATGCAAGCGCATCACCGTCAGTGACATTGCTTATATTGAGGCAATGAAGGACAACTGTATTATCCACATGGTTGATGGCAAACGTTACACTCAGTCTTGTCCTATGGGTGACATTGAGCCAGAGTTGAACCCGGACATGTTCAAGCGCATTCACCGTTCTTTCATCGTTAACATTAGCTACATCGACATGTACTATTATGGGCATGTCGTTTTGGAGAATGGTATGGAAGTACACATCGGTGACAAGTACCGTGATGCCTTGAAGTCCTCGTTTCACTTTTGGGGTTCGAGAAACCGAAACAAGTAAGATTTTTATGGAATAATAGGCAGAAATAGCCTATTCGATGGACACAAAGCCCGTCTGGTGGAAATAGTTGCACCAGTCGGGCTTTCGCTATATCTTTGCACCATCAACGTTGAGAGGCGGGTCCTGAAAAGCCTAATAGTAAACGAGTAAGGAAAAAAATATCATTAATCATGGATATAACAATTAATAGAATGCAGAATGTTAAAATTCTTCGAATTCTGAATTGTGAAAATGTTCAAAACGAACCAACACGTTGTCGTGAATATGAAAGTGGGAATGAGTCAAGAGTGAGAGTTGATAATAACGGAACTACTCTTGCTTACTTTCTTCCATGGAAAAGAGACACGGGCTTTTATATTGATATCCCATGCCAAAACCCAGAAGCAATGAAGTTTTATACGCCATCATTGACAGGTTGCTTAATAGGAATCCGTGAAATCGAAAAAAATGGTACGTTGTATTTGCGTATATGTCATTGGAATGCTGATGGCTTTTCTGAGGCGGAGTTAGGTCTCTATGATTATTGGATTCTTCCCAAAAAATATGAGGGAAGAGTTAATACTATTTCTGCAAACAGAATTGCATACTATTCCTATATAAATAGTAATCCTGCTGCTTTTTATGGTGATTTCGTAAATAATAGATGGGAATTCACCCTATATCAAACTTATAATGGATAAAAATTATGTGTAACAAACCAATGACACTAAAGACCGTTAACACGAATGATGTTAACTTGGTCTCAAAAACTGGACTCGGGTGTGGTGTTGACATCACAGGAGTACTAGGTACTAACGAGTCTGTAAAGACGCAGATTCTTGATTACAATCTGTTGGTACAGAAAGCTCTTGTTGAACTTGACGATGCCGAGATGCTTTACGATGTAGATCGTTCTGGTAAGGATTATTCCGAAATGACAAACTCTATCAACAGTTGCCTTGCAGGAAAAATCTCACTTGGTGTGAAAGGTCTTTCTTTTGGAAGCAACCTTAGCCGTTCTTTCAACAAGAGCACCAAGCAAGTTGACATCTATGAGTATGCCGAGAAGATGATTATCCGCAAGATGTATGCTCTCAATGTCAAGCCATTTGTGTTGGACACACTGCGTGACTACATTCCTACCGAAGTATGGAATGAAATCAATGCAACAGACAATGCTAATCCTTCGTCTGCAGCTCGTTTGGACAAGAACCGCATCAAGGAACTATACAAGAAGTATGGTACCCACGTTACCACGAAGACTTTCTACGGTTGCATGTATGAGTATATCATGCGTCGAGAACAGAACAACTGGGAGACTTCCATTGAGAAACTTCTCAAGATGGATGTTACGGCAAAGGTTCCTATTCCTGATACAGGTGCAACTGTTGATGGTGAGAAACATATCACGTTTGAGCCTAAGGATAAGGAGTGTCGTGAGAACTCCAATGTCGAGACAGTGGAGCACCGCTATGGTGGTGACACATCTGTAAAAGATGTGAACGCATGGATGAATAGTTGCGTAAAGGGCGAGAAGAACAATTGTGCGCTTCTTGGCTATTCTTTGGGCATTGATAGTGCCACTGATAGTGGACTTATTCCACTATATCAGCTTCTTGATTTTTCTGACCCTCGTCGCCAAGCAATGATTGATGCTTTGCAAGAATACATGAATGAGTATGGCTTGAAGGTAGAACAGCGTAATATGGTTATCGTGGATGCCATTGCCATGCACATCACTTCTGGGGCAGTGAAAGACTTCTTGTACGCTGATGACATCAATGGCATCCGTCGTAAGTTCTATCGTCTCGAAGAAAACATGTACGATTATGTGAAAGGGGTAACCAAAGGCAAGATGTACTTCTACTATGCACTTGGACATTTAACAGGTAATGCCGTTGTCGAGATGAAGTTCTGTGGCAAGGGTGATGCTGATGGTGACTGGAAGTTGAGAGGTTGCAACTCTAACGAGGGTGTTACTGGATGCTTGAAAGACAGGTATCTTGCCATCAAACTTCGTAACGTCAACAACTATCCTGACCAAAAAATGTATGTTACGGGCTTTGGTGTAAAGGTCAAGAAAAATATCAAGGCAGTATCAAAAGGTACGGAAGTCGGTTTCAATTGGACTGCTTCTGGTGATGGTTGGTATAGTGGTGGCTTGATTCACGATGATGTCAAGTGTGTATATACGAAGGATAAGATTAATAATTTCTGATGAAATAACAAGTATGGAGGCAGTGGCACACATTGTGGCACTGCCTTTTTTGTACATTCTATATCGGCAGATTGGAATAAGGAAATCCGATTTTGGGAGAACACCCCCGATTAGGACAAGGTCTAAATTACCGATATTCTGTTAGGCTAACGATTGGTGAAATTACTTTTAATCTCTTCGGACTCTCGCAATAACCGATTGGCTACACTATCTTTATAAGCTGCCATTTCTATCATTTCATAATGGTGGCGAACAGAATCCTCATAAGCAGCAACGCGATTTTTTACGTTGTTTATCACATTTTCATCTCGTTGCACATTGAAATGCTTTTCGATGTAACGAATGTTTGGGTCATCAGATGGAAGCACCATCTTCAATGCCCTATACTTCAAGTCTGCCTCCTCCCAATCTTGATGCTCTCGCCATTGGGTAAGGTTACCCCAAATTGAGATAACAAGAGATAGGAGCAAACCACCAATGAAGAGAAGAATATACTTTGAGGTTGGCTCAAAGCGGTGGGTTACAACTTTCTTTTGAGGTGAATTGTTCATCACTTCAAGTTTGTCCTGCAATGCCTTCGAGGAAACATCATTCTCTTGTCTCATCTGCTTGACGGCATCAACCAAGAGCTTGTTTCGCTGCTCATTTTTTCCAAGTTCAACCTTGATAACGTCAGCAAAAACGACAATGGCATCTCTTAATTTGGATATTTTACCAATGACTTCCTCTTCTTTGCCAAACATAGCAATGATAGATTTCTCCAACTTGGTTATGTCTGCACTTGCAGGAGCTTTTTCCGTTCCTGCATTCTTCGAGGAGGCAGAAAGTTCATCGACTTTCTGCTCCAATCTCTCAACTGTGCCATAGATGGCTTCCAACATTTCTTCTTTCATCTTTCTTTTCTTGTTTGAATGGTTTGTAACTTGCATCAAAGGCTAAAGCCTCTTCTGCGTTTCTTCTTTTTCTTCTTGACTGATTCATCCTCTGGGAATGGCTCAAAGGTCTGTGCGTTGGCAGAAGCAAAAAAAACAATGGAAGAAATGCCGTTCCAAGGGTCTTGGCTGCTTTCCGACATGGATGGCAAATGCTCGTCCTTGCGACAACCTTGCTCATATTGTTGAGCAGAGTTGTCTCTTGCTGATACTTGATTCTCCGTCCCCTCAAACCTCACATTCAACTTGCCAAAGCTATAGTCTCGGCTAATCTGCGTACCCTTGAAGCTATATCCATCATTGCTGAAACGGATGCCTTGTACCTTGGTTCTCTCCTTGTCCTTATAAACAAGCTCCAAGCAAACACCTCGTTTTGCAAGTTCATTCTTGAACTTCTGCCAGCTATCTGCAACTTTTAAGGCATCTTTGACTGCATTGTGAATCTCGTATTTTGCACGCTCCGCATTGCGCAATTTGCGAGTGTTAGTCTTGCTCTTGTCCGTTCCGTAAGTCAATCCATACTTGGATTTTAGAGCCTTGGTCACTTGCTCATTACGCCTGTAATCGTGGGCGTCTGATATGAGTTTGCCCTCATTGTTGATGCGGTTATACACGATATGACAATGTGGATTGTCCGTGTTGTGATGCCTTACGATAATGAATTGGGTATCGTTGATACCCATCATTTGCATGTATTCAAGGGCTATCTTAGCCATGAAATCATCCGTCAAACGTGGCTTGTCATCAGGCTTGAAACTGAGTGCAATGTGTCCCACAGGCTTCTTAATCCTTGGATTTAGCTGTCTTTGCAGCTCAAAACTTTGTACTATCTGGGCATTCGTGCCGAGTAACACTCCATCGGATGCAAGGATTTTCGCCTCGTCCTTGCCTGTCACGTAGCGGACGCAACCACCAAATGAGCTGCCTTTCTTTAGCTTGCCTATCATGTGGTATCCTCCTTTCTGCCCATACTGCTTGGCTTCGGTTTATAACTTGCTTGGCGATACTCGCCAAGGATTTCTTTCAATCTTCTCAACAAGTCCACCACATATACATGGGTTTCATGGAAACCTCTCTGATGCGACAGCTTGGTAAGTTGGTTGAGGTTGTTCGCCATGCCAATGAGGTTCTTGGCGATGGCTACCGTCTCTGCATTGTGTCCGCTGACCACCTCGCCGTTCAAGGCGGACTCACGGATGTACTCCGCCAACTTGCGGTTGGCTTTTCTCGCCCTCAGTCTCAAAGCCTCGTAGCTTGGCTTCGAGAACTTCACCGTGACAGACTTCGACAGCTTGCGAACCCTGCCTGTGGGCGGTCTTCCGCCCTTTTTCTTGTCCTGTTCATGTATGCTTGTCATTCGATATACTGTTTACAGTTGGTACACTCACTTTCTGCGACCGTCGGAAGCAAAATTCCTCCGCCCTCATGGTGGACCTCGCTTCTAACAATATGCTGCTTTTACCAAGAATTTACATAAAAGTTGTTATAATATATATAAATATTCGTCTTTGATACTTCCTGCCATTATCTTTGCCGATTAAAATGTTAGTGCAAAGCAATAATGAAGTAATAG
>OQVQ01000450.1_pt1 | contig 19778 bp, 6 predicted proteins | sample 1691491 | NCBI WGS metagenome assembly OQVQ01 (sample SAMN03418252, study PRJEB22391) | human gut metagenome | biome: human-gut; feature: organic feature; material: feces | host: Homo sapiens | place: Tanzania | collected 2013-01
ATTATGCATTATGAATTATGCATTATGAATTATGCATTATGAATTATGCATTATGAATTATAATTTATTCCTAAACCTAAAAAAACAAAAAAGTGACGAAAATGACAAATATTAGTGTTTTTTTGTAAATAATCCAGTTTTTCTTGATGTATCAAAATAGGGAAATTCCTATTTTCAGACAAAAATGTAAGAAATATACAAATTCCTGATTGAAATATCACATAGTTTTATAATTAAAATAACTTACTTTGCAGAGCGAAACTTATAGTTCTGCACCTTCACATGTCTCATTCCCAAGAAAAGCCTATGCCGATGAAACAATCCGACAAGTCATCCAGTCCGACAAGCAACCGCTTCCCCTACGACCTCGTAGATGAGATGATCAAAGACCATTTGGCAAGCATCAACGAGAAAGACGAGACAAATAAAGGAGATAAGGCTGGCTCATAAGCAAAAGAATCGAACAATCATCAGATAGTAAGATTGAGAATTCGACAAATCATATTATTCACCTTTCATATTTCAGATTATGAGAAAACATCTAACCCTATTGCTAATCTTACTGCTATATGCAGTGGGGATAGCAGCGCAAACCCCGAATTGGGGATATGTGGCCAATGAGTCTCATTCTGCTCATGTAGTGTATGTCGGTGTGGTTGACAGTAAAGGAAACCCTGTCGATTTGAATCTTGACACATACCTCGGAGCATTTATTGACGGTAAATGTCGCGGTCAAGTAAAATTGACAAGCAGTAATGACATTTATTATTTCCCTATCCGAATCGAAGGAACGGCTTCCGACAACGGCAAGGCCATTTCTTTCCGCATCAGGGAACCTTGGGGAACAGAGTATGAACTCAATGGTCCACAGTCTATCACCTATAAGAATGAGACAACGACAGGAACGCTGTCCAGTCTCTTCAAATTGAATTTCGAAGCTCCTCGTTATTATAGTCTAACGCAAGAGTTTTTATCTGTAATGGTAGGCGAGTCTCTGGATCTGACTCAATATGTCAAATTTACACCGGAGAACGCCAATATACCAATTATAAATTGGGACTTCTCCAACTCAAAACAATACTATGAGGTGAAAGATAACAAACTCATAGGAAAGGCACCAGTTAAGGGTGGCTACCTTGGACTTAACATGGTCAATGTCAAATACAATGGTAATGGTCAAGGTTGTTTCTTCGTCAATGTCATCCAGCCAGCTACCTCCATCACCCTAAAGGATGAATACAAGAATGGAATAACAGTGGAAATAGGTGACACTGCTGTTCTGAATACTGCATTGCGTACGTGCTATACGGTGAATCCTGCTAATTGCAATGAGGAACTGGAATGGACAAGCAGTGACCCTGAGGCTCTTGTATCTACTATGGAAACAAATTCTCAGGGTATCAAGGAAAAGAAGTTCACCCCAGTGAAGCCAGGTGTCTTCACCATGACTCTCAAAGGTGAGAAGGCAAGCATCCAACTGAAGGTTACCGTACACAAGGGAGTGACAGGCATCGATCAGACATTTGGTAACTTTATATATATAAATGTGGGAGAAAGCCTTAAGGATATTCTTCCATTGACATATAAGGTGATGCCGGAGGATGCTACAGACAAGAGCGTCACATACACGATAGAAAATCGAAATAGCAATACGCCTGTGCTTGAAGAAAGGAATGGCGAAATTGTAGGTGTCAATCCTGGAGAAGCATCCATTATTGTCAAATCAAATGACAATCCTTCTCTAAATAGTCCTGTGCATCTCGTGGTGTACGTCAATAAAGCCGTTAACAGTCTGACGTTCAAGAAGGATGAGTTGTCTTTCATCAAGCCACAGAACGATGGTGATAAAGCCGATTATTTCGATGAAGTAAAGGCAAACATCGTATTCTCACCTAATTGGCCACAGTGGAATGGAGATAAACAAACTAATTTCTCCATCGTATCTGACAATCTGGATGTTTTAGATTTGCAATATTATTTCTATGACCAAATAGAGCGGGCACTCCCACTCAAACTCGGTACGGCAAATGTAACTGTAAACTACAGTGCACCGCATACCATTATCCAGGATGGCGTTCTGAAGAATACCACGAACACCCTCAATGGTTCATTCAAGGTGAATGTAGTGGAAGGCCTCAGTCGTTTCACTATCGAAAATGTAGTTACAGGTCTCGGCAAACCTGTTGAGGTGAAGATCGTTCCAGAGCCAAGCACTGCAAAGATAGACCCAAGCCTTATCAAGGTCACCGTAGGATGGAATCCAGACTATAGTGACAAGCCGGGCGAAAAATGGGAGATCGCTACCATAGCTTCTGCAAGCGAAGACAACCTTACCTGGACTCTCAATCCATTGGCTTTAGGACATGGCACCATCTATGTATCCTATGGAAACAATGAATATATGGGACAAGGTGAGTTTACCATCGGTCAGTCTTATATCCAGAAGGAAGGATGGAAGTGGAGCACATTCCTCAATACGCTCGAAAGCGGCACGATGCAGAATGCGTTTGGAGATGCAGTGCAGGAAATCCGTAGTGAATACCAACTCATGTATAATGACCCGAAATATGGTTACTTCGGCGATCTTAATATGCTCTACTCAGAAGAGTGCTACAAGGTAAGAATCAAGGATGGACAAAATGTAGATTTCATAGTGGATGTGACTTCCGTCAGTAATTATGGTGGCGAAAAGGAATACCACGCAAAGTGGAACTGGATACCATATACCAGCCAGCTGACTCTCTCTCCTAATGAATACTTCCGTATGGATGACGGAGCTTTCCAGAATGGCGACCGTGTCGTCTCTAAGGATGAAGGCTTCGCAGAGTTCAATGACGGCAAGTGGGGTGGCACCCTTACTGCAATGCGTCCAGGCGAAGGATATATGTTCTACAATGCTTCCAGCGAGAAAAAGCTTGTCTCTTATAGAGGTGATAAGGACTTCGAACAGCGTCCAGCAAGCGCAGGAGCTAAGGCTACATTCGTCAAGCCAACGGTTTGGAAATACAACAGCGCACCTTTCGCTGACAATATGACTATCGTTGCCGACCTCGGAAGTCAGTATTCTACAAGTAATTACACCGTAGGTGCATTCGTAGGCGGTGAGTGTCGCGGAGAAGGTAGAATGGTGGATGGCAAGTGTTTCATCACCGTTCACGCTGACAAGGATGAGGTTATCTCATTCCTCATGCATGACGACATGACCGACGAGGTACGCACAGTCAATGAGCGCCTTGCTTTCTCAGAAATGGCAGGCTCTGTCAAGCGTCCTTTAAGAATGACATTGGGCGCCACAACGTCTATCGACGAGGCTACTATCGACCGTTCCGGCATCGCAGTGGTCAACGGACAGATTTCTATCCAGGGTCTTGACGTGGCTTCAATCCTTGTGGTCAACCCTGCAGGAGCAGTGGTATTGCGCAATCAGACCAATATCAGCCACCTGCCATCAGGCGCTTACATAGTGAATGTAAAGACCACTGACGGCAAGACCATCACCAAGAAGATTACGAAATAGTAACATAACGTATTTATGGGAGGTTGGGGCAGACTCTTTGGCTCAGCCTCCCTATAAATCCCTTCCTCTGTTTTTATCTCCAGTTCACGGTTGAGCCCCTGCGGGCTATCAGCCTTTTATTAACAAACTCAAAGAAGCGAAGCGATGAAAAGCCCCCTACATATAACCCTCATCACGACTCTGGCAGCCCTATGCTTGTGTAATGAAGCGGCTAAGGCACAGACCATATCGGAGATTGCAAAGAGCGATCCCCTGATCATAACAGGCTCAGTAGGAACGCGTAACACCTACTTCCACTCATCGGCAAGCAATAGCTACGCTTCTCCTTTGAGTAATATGTTCTACCTGAACCTCAACGTGAGTCTCTATGGATTCAACATGCCGTTCTCGTTCTACTATTCCAACAATAATCTGGATTTCAATTATCCACACATCAACTTCAAGATCAATCCGCAATACAAGAACTGGCGCGGATACATCGGACGTACCTCCCTCAATTTCAGCCCCTACATCATGAATATGTCATTCAATGGAGTAGGACTGGAATATCGTGGACGCCAGTTTCATACCAGCATATTCTATGGCACTTTCCGCAATGCCATCAACGATAATCCCGACGATCCAGCACCGCGCAATCCGCAATATCAGCGAGTGGGGTGGGGATTCAATGTCGGCTACAGCAACGGCCGCGGGGCAATAGACCTCTATATGCTTCGTGCATACGACCGTCTCAACACCATTGATGCGTCTTGGCGTGAGCGCATCGCACCGCAGGAAAACCTTTCCTTCGGACTCAAGGGCAGCTATTCCTTCAAGCGCTATTTCTCTTTTGCCACCAATATCGCCATGTCGGCATTCTCTACCGACAGAAGAGCAGACAAAATAACAACGGACGAAACCAAGCGTTTCGACAAGATATTCGACACTCGCTACACCTCTCTCGCACGATTTGCAGGAGACGTAAGCCTCAATTTCAATTCGCAGACATTCAATACATCTGTATTCTACCGTATGGTGCAACCAGATTATCTGACGCTCGGAACCAACTATTTAGCAAACAATTACCACAGCATAGGCGTGACAATGGGCACATATCTCTTCAGAAATATCTCCCTGTCAGCCACTTTCTCCGGACAGGAGGACAACCTCACCAACCGGCAGATGTACACCACGCGCGGTTATGTCTATTCAGCCAACGCCAGTTCGCGCATAGGCGAGCATTTCAATGTGTCGGCTTCCTACAGTGGTTACCTCACTACGCAGGGTGATGGCACGGAGAAAGTCAATGATACCACCCAGGTGAAGCGCATAATGCACTCGCTCGCATTTACCCCGACCTACACCACGGAGGATGAAATCCTCGCTCATACAGCATCGCTCTCAGCCAGTTGGTCGAAAAACAAGGACCTAAACAAGTTCTCCACCGGCGTGGGAGACTATACATCCCTCGCTCTCGGTGCCACTTACGACCTCGGAGTGAAGGCTTGGGACATGGATTTCATCACCTCCATCAGCTATCAGAACACCAAGGGCTCGGGAACGAGATATACCAGTGACGTGGCTTCATTCACCACAAGCCGCTCATTCCTCAGTGAGAAAAACCTGAATCTCTCTGCCACTCTCTCGCTCTGCTACAACGAAGTGGAGAAAATGTCGAAAAGCCTATCGATGGGAATGGACTTCTCAGCAAGCTATACCATCAATAATGAGCACATGTTCTCATTCACAGCAGGAATGTATAAGTATGGAGACGTCAACCCGTCGAAGACGCACGACGACCTCAATGCCACTGACATCACCCTCAGTTTCAATTACAACTATACATTCACGTTGCTCGAACTGAAGAAAAAAGCAGAGAAAGCGTCGAAAAAGAAATAATACCGACACTTTCCACCTAATATATATATACTCATAGAAATCAAAACATTACACGATATGAAGACATTGCGATACTGCCTCACCTCGCTATTGATTATCATGAACTCACTCATGACAATGGCGGCAGACGACATCATCGTCAACATTACTCCCGTGCAGCCTGTGCTTCCTCCGCAGATAGGAACGTACATCAGCAATCCGGGAGCCTACTTCAACGTGACCGTGACCAACACCACACCGAAGCAGGCATTCATCTATTTCGGCATGACGCTCGCCAAAATGCCTAATGTCACCGAGCCGATGGTATATGTGCCAGGCAATCGCATGCCTAAGACACCGACTGTGGCTCTCGCTGCCAATGAGACAAGACATCTGAATCTCACGGAGATGCGTCAGATGTTCAATCACCTTGCAGCGTCAGACATTATCACTCAGTATGATTATTCCAGTGGATTTGCCAGCGGTCAGTTCGGACTCCTGGAGGAAGGCGAGTACCGTATCCAGCTCAATGTATATAAATGGAGCGTAGAAGGCAATACGGACATACTGCTCACTGGTGTGAACGCTGTAACCACTAATGGCAAAAACTCATGCCAATTTACGGTGCGCTATAAGGTCGATGCACCTAAATTCGTCAATCCGATACGCCCTATGGGTGTGTCGCTTGATGCATTAAATAATGTCGCTGAACTCAATCCATTAAACCCTATGTTTACATGGACTGAGACAGTGCTGACTGGTGCCCGTCCGGTGTATTTCAATTACGACTTCAAAGTGGTGGAAGTAGGACCTGGACAGGACCCGGAAGATGCGTGGACTCATGAGACACACGTGCTATATAAGAAGGAGAACCTTACGTCAGCCACTGCTGTCATTCCGCAGAATGTCATCAGAATGATGGACAAGAACTGCACCTATGCCGCACGTGTTACGGCTAAACAGCGCAATCAAGTGACCATGAACAACATGGGATTCACTCTCGTGGCTAACGAAGGACGCAGTGATCTTATGCTTTTCAAACTGAAATCAGACGACAATCCTAAGTCTGTCACTCCGAAAGACGAAGACAAAAAGGGGAAAGACGAAGGCAAAAACGGGAAAGACGAAGGTAAGGAAGGAAAAGATAAAGGCGGAAAGAAAGACAATGATGATAAGGACAAGGATTCCGAAGACAAAGATTCAGACAAAGGTCTGGAACTGAAGTTCGGCTTCGGGTCGAAGGAGGGAACCTTGACTGACTCGATATATAATTTCTGTAACCCGGAAATCCTCTCGCCGTCATTCAATTCCGAAGCTGGCGCTCGCAAGATATTTGTCAACAATGACATCCTTGTAGAGTGGAAAAGAGCAAGATATGTCGGCGGTATTGGTACACGTCAGGACAGCGTAAAGCTATCTTATGACGTGCAGATCTTCCGTGGAGACCCTTCATTGAGCAATGAAGAGAACTTCAAGGGCGAGCCTATCTACAGCCGTACCACAGAGGAACTGAGGGACAGCATCCCTTGGGAGACAATCAATGGCGACGTAAATATCGGTGATTACCTCATCCTGCGCGTCAAGCCTACGTCTGTCAACACGCAGTCTGTGGCTTTTGTCAATGATACCATCAACGTGGTGGACTTCGCTCTCAGCGACCGTATCAGTCAGAAGTTCTTCCAGTGTTCCGCTCAGATTTCCATCGACAATACCATTCCTACCAAAAAGTCGGCTTCCGACTATAAGGGAAAGGTAGTGGGCATAGGTCAATACCAGCTCAAGATAGATGAAATCTCCAAGTCGAAGCAGGGCTTCAAGGGCCGTGGCCGCGTGGAATGGCGTCCTCTGGGCATGAAGGTGATGATAGCGGTGGAGTTTGATTCCCTCTGCATCAATACCGATGACATCGTCTATAGCGGAATGGTACGCGGACGAAAGGATGATAATTACTATAGTCACAATGGCGAACAGGTGGATAAACTGTTTACTGAATGGGGACTGGACAATCTCATCGGCGACACCAGACTGCCGTTTGCTGACAAACTTCAGAAAGAGGCCTCACAGCGTGGACGTGAGTTTGCCAAGAGTATGGGTATCGGAAACTATTACAAATGGTATCATGATGCCAAGGACTTCCTCAGCGAAGGCAAGCTCGACAATGTATGCCTGCCTATCAAGTTGCCGGAGAAGATAGGCAAAGTGCCGGTGGATCTGCAGATTGTCAATGTGACATTTGCTCCTACATGGGCGTCAATGGACCTCATGGGCACCTTCATGCTCCCTAACAGCAGCCACATCAAGAATGAGGTTCTCGTGCTCGGAGCACCGCATCTCTGCATCAGTCCGGAGAGATTGCTGCCGGAAGGCGGCGCTATATGCCTGCTTTCAGACTTCACTCTCACCGAGCAGGACTCCCAGTTTGACTTCACATTCAAGTCACCTACCGACATCACCGTCACCAACAACGGTGAGGCACCTGACGATGGCTGCTATATCAGTTGGGCTAACGACACTCTTTCCGCATTCATGCTTGATGTGGAGATGACAGTTCCTAATCTCAAGAAGGTGGATAGCAATGGAAAAGTCACCGAGGAATTGCCTAAGGTATATGTGAAATGGGGCGTACGCGACTGGAATGACTGGACTGCAAAGGTCGCAATGGATAATTTCGAGGCTGACGATCTGCCGGGTTGGACATTCAAACCGGGCAAGATGGTCTATGACCACTCATCCACGAAGAATGATGACATCATGGGTAAGTTCCCAGCTACCTATGACAAGTCAAAGTCGCTTACTGCCAACAAGATGGAATCCTGGCAGGGACTCTATATCAGTGAGGTGGGAGTGCAGTTCCCTAAGTCGCTTACATTCGGCAGTGCAGACTCCGAAAAGCGCACTTCTGCAAGCATCAAGAACATGTTCTTCGACAAGAGCGGTGTCACCCTGTCGGGAGGTATCGACAATGCTTTCGATGCAGTGACGGGAAAGTTCGGCGGATGGGCATTCTCCATCGACAAGGTGTCAATGGATATAGTTCAGAGCACATTCAATGGCTGTTACTTCACCGGAGGTATAGGAGTGCCGTTGTTAGGAGGAAAAGACAATGACGGCAAGAACATCGATTACCGATGCGACATATATAATCAGAAGACCCTCAAGGGCAGCAAGAATAAGAAGGGCTTTACCTACGTATTCAAAGTGGAGCCAAAGACGGACGAACTGGCTCTCGACTTCTTCCTTGCTGAAGCAAAGATAGATAAATCGCAGACCTACTTCCTGCTCGAAGCGGAAGATCAGGACGATGGCAAGACGCAGACCCACGTGGAGATGTGTCTCGGCGGAGTGATGGAGATACAGGGCCCTACTAAGATTTCGCCTTACTTGCCTGATATCCACTTCGTGGGAATGCGTATAGCCAATTTCCCGTTCGCGCCGAAAGGTGGCGGCGAAGCGTGGAAATCTTCCATTGCCGACATAGAGAGCAAGCGCCAGAAGGCACAGGAGGTACCTGATGACAATATCAAATTCTGTGAGAAGAAGGAGATGGAACTGGGCAAGGACTGCTATTTCAATGCAGGCCAGTGGTCACTTTCTTCCATGCAGAAGAAGCTTGGTCCGTTCAAGTTCACGCTTGCTGACTATGAATTCCGCAGTGATTTGGCTGCAAAGACCGTGTCATTGTATCTCAAGGGTCAGGTATCCATCGTCGATGGTGTCTTTGATGCCAGTGCAGGAATCACCATCAGTGCCGGTGTGGATATCGAGAATCTTGACCTTTCATATAAGGGTTGGAACCTTGACGAGCTGTCAATAGGAGCTAACTTCGGCGTGGTGAAGCTCAATGGACGATTTGACATCAGAACTGACGGCGAGGACCAAGGTCTTGGTGGCAGTCTTGAAGTTACCATGCCTGGTGACCTCTTCAAGGTGACCGTGGATGGCGGATGCTTCGAGCATGATGAGGGCGTGGAGAATCCGAAGCCAAGTGAGAAATATACTTGGGGTTACTTCTATGGTGCGCTCAACTCCAAGGCTGGCATAGGGATGGATCCCGTGAAGATTACAGGCATCAAGTTCGGTCTGTTCTTCAACTGTTCACGTGGTGGCAGCAAGGATGGCAAGGTGGATTTGTCAGACACTAAGAAGGCCGCTACGCCTAATTACGGCGTAATAGGTATCATTGCAGGACTTAATCTCTCTGCCATCTCGGAGGAAACACTCTCTGGTAAGTTTGATATGACTGTGATTTACCAGAAGGCCGTAGATGACAAGCCTGGCTATCTCTCCACCTTTATGCTCAATGGCAACCTTGAGGGTGCTGGCGGACTGATTAACACTAAGGCGAGCATCGTCTATCAATGTGATGACGTGGACAAGTACTTCCAGCTCAATGTGACATTCGAGACAGGCGGAACAAAGCTCGACAAGCTCACTGAAGGTCTCGACAAGCTCACTAAGAAGATGCAGGAACTCAACAATCAGTTTGATGGTTTCGAGAAAGATGTCAAGGCTGCTCTGCCAGGATTGGGAGGTAGTACGGACAATAAGACTGATTCCAAGAACAAACCTGCCGTGAAGGATGCTGACACCGAGAAACCTAAGGGCGCAGCCAAGGCTATGGCTTCTGAGATTACGTTCGACTTTAAGATAACCTTCCGCGCTAAGGGCGAAGACTATAAGAAGCCGAAATGGCACCTATACGTCGGTGAGCCTGACTATAATAAGCGCTGTAAGATTACGTTTATCGACTTCGATGCTAAGATAGTCACCGTGAAGATAGGCGCTAACGCTTACGTATGTCTTGGCAATGAATTGCCTAATAATGGTCAACTTCCTCCTCTTCCTACAGAGATTAGCGAGTTCCTCAATGGCGGAAGCAAGGGTGGCGTGGAGTCTGCCTCTGCTGGTGATGCTGACAGAGCACGTCAGGGCTGTGTGAAAGATATGATGGGCACCGTGGATGGTGGCGTGATGCTTGGCGCACAGGTATATGGATTTATCCATTTCGACCTCGGACTCATCTTTGCCGACATGGGAGTGCAGGCAGGCTTCGACCTTTCTCTGCGCCATCTCAAGGGCGGATGGTGTACTAACCTCAATCATGGTAGGGGCGCAAAGCCTGGCCATAATGGTTGGTATGCTGAGGGACAGATGTATGCTTACCTCTATGCAGTGCTCAAACTGCGCATACGTCTCGGATTCTATAATACAGACTGGAAGATGCTGGATGCTGGTATCGGTGGTATGTTTAAGTGTGGTCTGCCTAATCCAAACTACGCTGTGGGCAAGGCTCGCATCAAACTGAAGATATTTGGCGGACTGGTGAAGATAGACCGTAAATTCAATTTCGAGTGTGGCGAAGTCTGCCAGATGTTCTACGGCAATCCTCTCGACAACTTTATACTGTGGAGCGAGATGAGCATTGGTTCGGAGCGACGTCGTGAGGGATGGGATTATAATCAGCGCATCTCGCCAGAACTGGGCAAGCGCCCTACTATCAAGAGCAATGCTAACCTCAATCAGCATTATCGCCTTCTCGATGAGAATGAGCGTGCACGATTGGAGAATGATGGTATCTCTGCTGATGATATCTCTGCTTTGGCATCTCGCACATTCATCTTCCGTAATTCCAGTAAGAAAGATGGCAAGTATGTAGCTTACCTTTATTCTTACACCGACTCTGCTTCTGCATACAGAGATTCTCTGCATGTCAATGCGCAGTTGGAGAAGACCGTAGAATTCTATCGTGGCGACGAGACTGCTTCACAGCATCTTCTCGACATCCGCCGATTGAAGCCAAACCGCTTCTACGTTCTCAAGGTGGTAGGATGCGCTAAGCAGATAGAGGCAGGTAAGGAGGTAGATCCTTATACTGTGGAAACTAATAAGGATGGCGAAGTGACGGGCGCTAGGCATAAGGCGTGGGCACAGACCAAGTATTACTACTTCCGCACCTCTGGCGAGGCAAGTGATAAGTTTGACCCTACGGATGAGAATTTCAATCTGAATGACTATGTGGCTTTGGCTTATCCGTCATATCATAATAAGTTGCAAATCTCTGACAAGGACCTAAAGAATGATAGTAAGCACGCTGAGAATGGACGCATCAAGGCGCATATCATCGATATGGTATATCCTAATATAGCTCTGACAAGAGAGTTTAAGAAGAAGAATCCTTCCGACAGATTGGTATGGAATCAGTATGTAATGGAAGAAGTGGAGAAACTATACACTAAGCCGGCTCGTTTAGGAAATAAAGCGATTACATATACAAAGAAGGAGATGGTTCGCAAACTATACCACTCTGAGGACGCTGTAATCAAGAATATGACATTCACTTATCCAGGAGCGGAAACCAGCGTAAGGACAAGTAATATCATCACTTCCAAGCCTCTCGGAATAGGATATAAAGAGAAAGGAAATTGGATAGCTGACCTTAGTCTCGACTATATCACTACCAGAACCATGACCAGAACTGAGGAAGTGGAGAAGGAGAAGGTTACGAATACTCCATTTGCCCGTCTTCTCATGAAGGCGAACAGGGGAGTCATGCCTTCTACATCTACGCTCAGCCAATGGAAGTCGATGGTTCCAGAAATCAAGAAAGTGCTGCAGAGGGCTTCTTCCAGTGGCACGTTCAATCCTTCTGCTGGCAGTTCCGCAAGTATGTCTTCCAGCACTCGATATGGCTCGAATGGCAAGACGACAAGTGGCTCTCTTGGCGGCAAGACCGGCAATAAGGGCAAAGTCGGAGGAAATTCATCATCAGGCAAGAACTCTGGCACAGGAGTTGCTTCAGGTCCTAATAGGGGATCAGGCGCAATGCCTGGCAGCTCTGCCAAATCCCAGGCAGCTGAGATTCTCCGCCGCTGGAAGACCTATGGTCTGACGGATAATGAGGTGATGACGCTCCTGAATGGATTGGAGAATAATGAAAAGGTATATAATACCAGCACTTACACCGTGACAGAGGATGTGCCTTACGAGGTGAGCGATACTATCAATCTGCTCTACTTGCCTCTCTCTTGTAGCGAAACTACATGGTATGGAGGTATCGACGACAGAACGATTGGCACCAATTATCAGTATGAAGAGCCGTTTGCCACATGGAAGTTTGTAGATTTTGAACGACAAATGCTTGAGAAGTATCGCACTATGAGATATACCGACGCTTCGGTAGGTATGGCAAAGGATGGTAAAGGCAGATACTTGGTGGAGACGGATCCATTGCTCTATCTCAGTTGGATAAGCAACTATGCTTTCGTAGGAGGATGGAAAGCCCAGCTGAAGAAGTATAACATCGGAGTCACCACCACAGAGTCATTGCTGGCTACAGGTAGCGGTGGTTACTATGGTGGCAGATATGGTCAGGCAAGCGAAGACCGTGTAGTCAATGGTCCGAAGGACATCTTCAAGGTATTCTTCTACAATCCAGATACCTACTATTTCCCAGTTCGTGAGTTGGATAATGTAGAGGATAATGTCGCACTGCTGACAAGCGATCGTATGTTTGCTATAAATCCTCGGAACTGTACAAGTTATGATAGATACAGTCTTCTGGTGGCAGAGGCTGCAAGGAATATCAGTAATTTGTATGGTCTTGCTTCAAGAGTTAGTAGCAAACTTACCGATAAGATGCAAGAGGCAAACAAACAGTTTAGCAGATATAAGACAGAAAAGGGCAAGCTGAAGGATTTCGTCTCTAAATATCTGGATGAGCGCAACGGACTCTATATCAGTTTCTTGCCATCAGAAGGAAATATGGTAAATCAAAGCTCTACAACGTCATTCAGTCAACATGGTAATTACTGTAAGGCTTACGTACCTTATTATCAGATGGCTCTCACTACGCCTTTGCTTGATCCTGAAGACATATTCGAGTTTGAAGGACAGAATCGGATTAGTAAAGGTAGATTCAAGCAAGAGACCCAGAATTTGGTTTGGAGCAAACTCGCCGACGAGAATGCTCCAGGCTTCATCAAATTCAATCCGGGTTTAGCCCGACGTCAACTGGAGAACATCAAGGTGCAGGCATATCGTGTAAATGGTTACGACCTCAACAGCGGTGAGTATTCTGTCAATCCAGAGCTCTATGATGTCAGAGATGAAAATCTCGGAGCATTTACCGCCCCGGTAATCAATATCGTTTTGGCTGACGTGGATGATAGAAATGCCAATGGATTTGAGCCAAGGAAGGTGAGCGAAATCAATAACTTCCCTGTCGAAGGTCAACCTGATTCACCAAGACCTGTCATCGTCGGTGGTGGCAAGAAAAATACCTCTAATCCTCCTAAAGGCACTTCTTCTAAGAGTTCTACAGACCTGAAGATGAACAACGCCAAGCCTGTCAGTCAATTTATAAAAGATATGAAGATGGAGCAGACCATAGAGAATATCAAGAATGGCAACATTCGTATTGACGTGGGCAATGGCAACAGTTCGAAGAAGGAGGCAAACTCCACTCCGGAACTTCCATCTACGCTGATTAAGGTCGGAACCATCACCGACAATGATATCAAGAAGGCTGAGACGGAAAGGCGGACACGCGTTACCGGTCCTATCAATACTGAGATATCAAAGGCTGATACCACTTCTACAGCGGCTTCTTCTACACCGATAAGGAAGGCAGAGCCTCTCTCTTCTACAAAGGCTACAACGTCTGGAGTTCAGAAGGCTACTGGCACTACCTCTACTGGTAGTAAGCAAAAGAATTCTACTGGCACTCAGCTGAAGCAGTCCATTCGCACTACTGCTACTGGTACTAAGCAGAAAAGTACAGTGAGGACCCGGAGGACACGACGTTGACGACATCAGATTCTTTTTTTTCGGAACGTTTTAACTCTCTCTCTATCGTAAAACTAAAAAACATCATAATATGAAAAGAAACAAGGTCATAGCTACACTCTTAGCATCGTTCTTCATAGCGGTGTCTGCATCGGCAATTCTTGCACCGGGCGGATCTTCCACGGCAACGGCTAACGTGGCTTTTCCTCAGTATGGCAATGAGGCGGTGCAACACTCCGACTCTGTCGTCGAGGAGGAAGTGAGGGTACGCCCTGCCTCCATCAATATGCTTGCGCGAAGCTATGGTGACAGCATCGTGCTGAGATGGGCGCCGGAAGACTACGTCACTTGGAACTACCTCAACCACGTAGGCTACAACCTCTACCGTATCTACACCGATAAGAGTGGCGTGCTCCACGACGACCTCATTGCAGAAGGGATTCGTCCGCTTTCGCTCGAGCAACTGCGTGCTCGATACCCTGAAAGCGACTCGCTGGCATTCGTGGCTGTAGGAATGATTTATGGAGAGGGAGGCGTAAAGCCTAACCAGACACGTGAACGCTACGGAGAGATGGGCGCAATGCTGGAAATATACGAAGATCAGCAGACGCAGTATGCGTTCGCTGAAATGGTGGCAGAATGGCGTCCCGACGTGGCTCAAGCCATCGGATTGAGATATGTCGATCGCGACGTCAAGCAGGGATTGCATTATCAGTATATCCTTCAGCCTGCCAAGCGCGACTCTTTGGGCAGACTGCCTATCGCTCCTGGTAGCATAAATCTGGAATGTACTAAGTATAAGCCAGTAGATTATGCCCCTACCTATACTGACACCGTCAGCACGGGTCTCTCTCTTGTGCTGAAATGGAAGGATAATGTCAACTCTACATTCGAGATAGAGCGACGCCTCGAAGGAGAGAAAGAATGGAAACGCATCACAGTACGTCCGTATGCCTCTGCTCTTGACCTCGGTTTCGATAAAGAGGAGCTCAACCGCTATTCCGATGCCGTGGACAAGCCTGGAGTGTATGAATACCGCGTATTGGCTTATGATGCCTTCGGTGATCTGCTCGTCAGTTCCACCACCCATAAGGTGAGAGTGGGAGATGTGGATGCTCCGACACCGCCTACCATACGCCAGATTCTCATCACCCGTGAAGGAGACCCTGACTCTACCCAGGTGATTACTGCCCATGTGGAGATAGAAACAGCCGGGATAGAGGACGACTGCATAGGATATTTGCCGCTCTATTATAATGAACGCTACACCGGAAAGAACTGGAAGAAAATCTCTGAACAGCTCTTTGCTCCTACCGACACCGTGCTTTCCATTGATGTCAGCCGCCTTTCCACAGGTATGCTCACCATTGCCGCTGTCGATACAGCAGGCAATATGGGATATTCCATGCCGGTACAGCTTCGCATCGAGGACAAGAAAGCACCGGAACCTCCGCTCAATTTCAAGGCGGAAGTGGAGGAAAACGGCAGGATTCACCTCTCATGGTCGCCTGCACCAGAGGATCGTGGCGACATAGCATTCTATGAAGTGGCTGTGGCAAATGACACCACACATCAGTTTGTCATCATCTCACCGCAACAGATGCGCGACACCACCTTCACCGACTCCGTGGCAGTGGATGTCAACCAGAAGTATATCTATTACCGAGTGCGTGCCACCGACTATGCTTCCAACATCGGACAATACACCAAGATTCTGCAGGTGGAGCGTCCTCATCTGCTTCCGCCTACTCCTGCTCACCTCGACACCCTCGTGGTAGATACGGAAGGCATACACCTCTGCTGGATAGCCGGTGCTGACAAAGCCACTATCATCCATAATGTCTTCCGACGTCTGGAGAATCAGCCTGACTGGGAACTGATAGCTTCGCTGAATGCTGACTCTGTGGCTGCTGACAATTACCGCATCCGCATTGACGACAATCCGCCGTTCAACAACAAGCGACGCTATGAATACGTGGTGGAATCATTCAATTCCACAGGTATCAGTTCCGGACCAAGTCTTGTCGTCTCCGTAATGAATAATCGCAACACCGCCGTCAACGTGGAGCTCAATCTCGTAGGACGATACGACTCTGACGCAGAGCGTACACGCCTCTCATGGGACTGCGAAGGCGAACAGCCTGACGGCGAACGCTATTGGGGCGTATATGTACGAAAGCCGGGCAAAGACACTTTCGAGTATCTTATCTCGGAGGACATCAATGATCCTTTGCACAGCAACCGTCTCCTGTCACCAGGCGAGACTGCCGAATTCTATGTCAAGCTGCTCTATTCCGATGGAAGATCCAGCAAACCGTCGAACATAGTGAAGGTCACTGCGCCTGAAAAAAAGTAAGAATTATCCCTATTCCATAACCCCTCACTCACATTCTGTCGATATGAAGCTACACAACATCAATACGTCATCACTCCGCATGGCAATCCGTGCGGCGTGCCTCGCACTCACAGTCACAGCCCTGTGCTCGTGCGGTGATTTCTACACCTATGAGGAAGACGAACTTCAGGAAAAGCCCACCATGACGCTGTATCGCGATACCATCGACATCATGGCTGGCGACTCTTGCCGCCTCATTGCATTCATCATGCCGGTGAATGTCGGAAACGTCGGAGTGGAGTGGTACAGTGTCGATGATGCCATCGCTACAGTCAGCGGTGACTCCCTCGTGGCTGTCAAGGCTGGGGCATGCAAGGTGGTGGCAAGGTCGGCTGTAGATGACTCCGTGGCTGACACTTGCCTCGTAAGGGTCATGAAGCCTTGGAAAGGCATGCCGCAGGGCGAATACATGAACGAGACAGTGGTATATGCTGATATCAGTGTCCACGGGCAAAGACCTGGAGAGTCGCTGATGGTGGGAGCCTTCGTTGGCGAAGAACTGCGTGCCACTCCTAAACTCATGAACTGGAACGGACATGAGTATTACGTCTTCCGAATCTCTGGTCGCCGCGATGTGGTGCTCGGAGAGACAATAGAATTTCGTGCCTTCGACCGGCGAAAATATCAGCTTGAGCGTTTCAGTTATCAAGTGAAGTTCGATGGACAGAGCCACGGCACATTGTCTAATCTCGTCAGTCTGGTGATAGAATAGCAGGACTTCGAGTGAAGAGTGAAAAGTGAAGAGTGAAAAGTGAAAAATCGCGCTGACGCAGTTGGGACGCTATTGTAGATGGTCAATCCGCAAGGCGGAGTACGTAATCTCCTATTTCCTGTTCCCTATTCCCTATTATCTCTCTACCGCAGTCCGCCCCTGTGTTGCCCGCGTTACCGGGCAATAATTCCTATAATAATAAAACCCCATCCTCATTATGAAAAGACTATATTACATCCTTATCATGATAACAGTGGGCATGTTAGCCTCCTGCTCACTCTCCTTCGACTCGTTCATCGACGAAGAGGATGCCGACCTCGCAAACAATGGCGACGGTTTCACTGCCCCGCGCCACATCAAGAACGAGACAGGCACTGCCACCTACCAGTTTCATGAAAACGTGGTATGGCTCAATCATGACGACTACAATGGCTATATCATTGAGATAAAGGACTCTCTCATCTCCTTCGCCAGCTCTATGCCGGTGGAGCTGCTCCCCAATCCGGGCGACGTGGTATATCATGCCGCCGATGATAGGTTTGGCGGAATAGCCATAGAGGCAGAGCGCGTGTTCAAGGATGGCGACCGTTTCAAGTGTATCGGCAATAATGTCGATGGCACCCGTGTGTTCAAGGTGCTGAAGATTGACATGAAAAGCAATTATCAGGGATATGATGACGCCCCGTCTGACATCACGAGAGCCACAGATATGAAAAAGACTTTCATTGACACCACCTATACACATGAAATCAAGTTAACCCAAACAAGTACCGACGGATACTTCATCCCGATAAAGTTTACAGGGAATTTCGAACTTGCGATTAAGTTGTCGCTACGCCTTAAGGAAACTTTCGACATCCACATTGACAGCGACAAGGATGAATTCCGCTTAGGACTCGATTCTTATGTCAAGACCATATTTACGAAAACCGTCTCTGCCAATGGCACTGTAGAAATCAGATGGGCAGGACCTTCCTCTATCGAATCGCCATCTTTATTATCTATTCCTACTATTCCAATCCCTATTATTCCTAAGATAGTTTCAGTGGAATTGGCATACCAGTACGAGACGAAGGATGGATATGCCAATTATAAGGAGACCTCCACTGATACGAACGAGTCATGGTATGCATTTGAAATCGGCGTTGAGCCTGGATCCATCAAGCCTTATTTCAAAGAGAGAGACAATAGATCAAAGACCACGTCCAAATACGAAACCAGAGGATATAAAGACCTTGATGAGAGCAGGCATACTTTCTCCGTGAAAGTAGTGGGATTGTCTATTCCTGGATTCTCCGTTTTTGAGAAAGGCGTGGGCATCTCATATATCAACAGAAAGGAGTACGACAATAATCTCAGTTGCTACCTTCGCGACCCGAATCCATCTGATAAGATCAGTCTGCCTTTGCCTCTCTACAAAGTTGTCCGTGGTAATGATCGTACCGGATATACCCATGCTCTCGACATCTTTCTGGCTCAAAACAGAGGTGGCGTAACTTCCAAGCTCGATTATCTGGGCATCAACCAGCATGTGCCTACTGTCGTGAAGCTACTACCTTTCGGATCAATGTTCGGCGATGCACATTTCAAAGAGATTACTCTAAGCCAGAAGAATGATTATCAGATTCCTGTGATAAAGAATTTCTCCATAGGGGCGTTTACTGCGGATTCTCCTGACAAGACCAGACTCAAGGGCTATGTGGAGTTTGATAAGGTAGGACGCACTGAGGAAAACCAGAATGAATTCACCGATCTCAGCCTTCTCATAAAAGAAGGAGTAGGTCTCGAAAGGATAATCGCACTCGACACCAAGGGCGCAAAACTGCAAAAGAACAAGAAATACGAAATCGATGTCACTATTGACAATTTAGCTGATGACGCTAACTGGAATGCGGCAATAGCAGTGACCGAACCAAACGAGAAGAGAATCTATAGTCTCGAAGAGCTTCCTATCTACAAACCAGAAGAATGCTCAAGGTTTACAGAGTTGTACCAAGATATAGGACGGGAGGATTATGATGGAAATTATGAATATGCTGTATGTGGTATGTGGGATCATCTCGGTCCGAAAGATTACCATGTCGGCGGAGTTCGTCTGAAACTTTATGACGAAAGCAAATCTCTCGTGGCGGTGAAGTATTTCCGTTTTGATGAGAAAATCCACGCATCTTACAATAGATTTGCCATTTTCTTCACGGCCAACCGACCTGAGAAGTTCACCGCGGAACTGGCGCCAGGAGTCTATAAGTCAAAGAATTCCACCAATGCAGACTTCGACAAGACTGTCAAAAAGCAATACATCAAGACCGTCACATTGCTTCCCGATTTCGGTGACGGCGATGAAGATTGGGATTTTATTGACGAGGTATTCAATATGGAAGACGAAGCTTTGTAAGGTTTAGTCGGGTGTTTGGTTGTCGGTTATTGGTTGGTGGTTGGTAACCAACGGTAAAAGCCGTTGGCACAGTGGCGGCAATAATGTTTATTTTCTTGATATTCAACAGCTTTTATGA
>OQVQ01000451.1_pt1 | contig 19737 bp, 20 predicted proteins | sample 1691491 | NCBI WGS metagenome assembly OQVQ01 (sample SAMN03418252, study PRJEB22391) | human gut metagenome | biome: human-gut; feature: organic feature; material: feces | host: Homo sapiens | place: Tanzania | collected 2013-01
GAAGTATTATCTGCCCGAAGCGGAACAGACGCAGGAAGTACGCAAGCAGCTTGATAAGATTCAGGCGGAGTATGCCAATCTGGATGTGAAAGACATCAGGGTCATCGACCCCTGCATGGGCAGCGGTCACATTCTTGTGTATGCCTTTGATGTGCTGATGCAGATTTATGAGGCAAGCGGATATAGCCAGCGGGACGCGGCACAGAGCATTCTTGAAAACAACCTCTTTGGGTTAGATATTGATGACCGTGCGGCGCAGCTTGCCTATTTTGCCGTCATGATGAAAGCGCGGCAGTATGACCGGCGTTTGCTCACGCGCGGGATTCAGCCCAATATTTTTTCCATCCGCGAGAGCAACGGCATTCAGGCAATGACCATCGAGTATTTCCACAAGAATGATCCGAAGCTGAAAGCCGACATCGAGCGCATCGTTACCGAAATGCGGGACGCCAAAGAGTACGGCTCCATTCTGAACATTACGCCTGTGGACTTCGCCGGACTGTACGCTCGGTTTGACGAGATCCGCAATGACATCAACATGATGCAGATGTCGATTATGCCGATGTCGGCGCTGGATGAACTGCTGCCGTTGGTCAACTGCGCCGAGTTGCTGGCGCAGAAGTATGATGTGGTGATGACAAATCCGCCGTATATGGGTGGAGCTGGCATGAATGCACGACTTGCGGAGTATGTAAAGTCAACTTACCCGAATACGAAAAGCGATATGAGTACTGTTTTCATGGAAAAAACAGTGAAAATGTGCAACAACACAGGCTATATGAGCATGATTAACATTCCGGTATGGATGTTCTTAGCAAGCTACGAAAAGTTACGCGAGATTCTAATTACTCAGAACACATTTACAAATATGGTGCATTTCGGGCGAGGTGTTTTTGGCTCAGATTTTGGTACGACAGCATTTGTAATTGCCAGAGCCCATATCAACGGATATAAGGGAACATATTGTAGGTTGTTTGAAAAGCAGGGTGCCGTTGATTCGGTCGAAACAAAAGAAAAGTGGTTCCTCGAAGGAATGGGACGCTTTGTTGCCAACCAGTCCAACTTCTCTATAATCCCTGGCTCTCCGGTGGCGTATTGGGTAAGCAAAAGATTTATTGAGAATTTTAATCATCCACATATAAGTGATAGCCACTATTCTGGAGGTCGAAACAAGACACATAACAACGAAAAGTACACACGGCTATGGTGGGAAATTGCTGACAGGGAAAAGTGGCAACTCTATGTAAAGGGTGGTGACTTTAGAAGGTGGTATGGTAATCAAGAAACTGTTGTTGATTGGTCGAACAGCGCAAAGGCTGAGTATGATTCTCACGGAGGGCTATACAATCAGGAATATTCCGGAAAGACAGGCATCTGCTGGACACTCATTACCTCGGCAAAGACTGCATTTCGAGTAAAAGTACCCGATGCGCATTACGACTCTGGCGCTCCTACGATTTTTAATGACGATTTTTCTGTGGACAATACGGTGCTTGGTTTCCTAAATTCAAATGTTGCAACCGAATACCTTAGTTTAATGAATCCAACAATAAATATGGGCAACACCTATGTTTTATCGTTGCCTAATATTGATGCAGGTAAATTCAAGTTTCGTATCGATGAACTTGTTTCACAAAATATCATAACAAGTAGGGACGACTGGGATTCCTATGAAAACTCTTGCGATTTCAAGCGGAATCCGCTGGTGTGACCCCTCAGTCACCTGCGGTGACAGCTCCCCTTTCAGGGGAGCCTAATATGCGCCCGACCCAGCCACCCATGGAAGACACACCCCACCTCAGCCTCCCCTGAAAGGGGAGGGGGACCGCGGAGCGGTGGAGGGGTCACTCTGAAAGGGGAGGGGGACCACGAAGTGGTGGAGGGGTTCAACAAGCAAGAAAGGAGGCTTTTGCTGCGCAAAAGCAATAGTTATAATGATGGATGAAAAGATAAAACACGGAGAGACCGATGATAAGAACGCAGTGATCGACCAAAAACTGCGGCAGTTCTTTGACGGAAAGATCGTCCGGAAAGACCTGACGAAGAAGATCAAGGAAGGCGCGAATGTGCCGGTCTATGTCCTTGAGTTTTTACTTGGTCAGTATTGCAGTTCAGATGATCCTGAGGTCATTGAGACCGGCGTGGAGAATGTCAAGCGCATCTTGGCGGACAACTATGTCCGTCCGGACGAGGCGCAGAAGATCCTCTCCATGCTGCGTCAGCGCGGGATGCACACGGTCATTGACAAGATCACCGTCAATCTGAATATGAAAAAGGATACCTATGAGGCAGAGTTTTCCAATCTCGGAATCAAAGCAATTCCTATCTCTGAGGATTACCCAACTAAATACGATCGGCTTCTCTGCGGCGGTATCTGGTGCATTGTCCAGCTTGAATATGAATATGTGGAAGAGGATAAACGCAGATCCCCAATTCTCATTCATAAGCTCACGCCTATTCAAATGCCCCATGTTGACATCGAGGAACTAAGGCAGGGTCGCAAGGCGTTTACGCAAGAAGAATGGATCAAGATTCTTCTACGCTCTATTGGTATGGAGCCGGATAAGCTGAATGACCGCGAACGCTGGCTTCTGCTTGCCCGTATGCTGCCGCTTGTCGAGAACAATTTCAACCTCTGTGAGTTGGGTCCGCGAAGCACCGGTAAATCCCATATCTACAAAGAAATCTCCCCGAACAGCATCCTTGTTTCCGGCGGTCAGACTACGGTTGCGAACCTGTTCTACAACATGGGCAGAAAAACCGTGGGCTTGGTCGGCTTGTGGGACTGCGTAGCGTTCGACGAGGTTGCCGGTATCAACTTCAAGGACAAAGACGGCATCCAGATCATGAAGGACTATATGGCATCCGGCTCCTTTGCCCGTGGAAAGGAAGAAAAAGCCGCGACCGCTTCTATGGTCTTCGTCGGCAACATCAATCAGAGCGTGGATGTGCTGCTGAAAACGTCCAGCCTCTTTGACCCATTCCCTCCCGAAATGGGAACGGACACAGCGTTCCTTGACCGTATGCACTGTTATATTCCCGGTTGGGAGATACCGAAGTTCCGCCCGGAGCATTTCACCAACGACTATGGCTTCATCACCGACTATCTGGCAGAGTTTATTCGGGAGCTTCGCAAGGAGCAGTACGGTGATGCGCTGGACAAGTATTTCCGCCTTGGCAAGAACCTCAACCAGCGCGACACCATTGCCGTCCGCAAGATGGTTGGCGGCATGATCAAGCTGCTCTATCCGGACGGAGAGTTCACGAAAGAACAGCTCGAAGAAATCCTCAAGTTTGCGCTTGAAATGCGCCGCCGCGTCAAGGAACAGCTCAAGAAACTGGGCGGCATGGAGTTCTACGATGTCAATTTCTCGTACATTGACAATGATACCTTTGAGGAACATTTTGTCTCCGTCCCGGAGCAGGGCGGCGGAAAATTGATCCCCGAAGGAATGTGCAATCCCGGTCAGGTCTATACGGTTTCTCAGGGAAAGAGCGGCATGATCGGCGTCTTCCGTCTGGAATCGCAGATGCTTCCCGGCAACGGCAAGTTTGAGCGGACGGGACTGAACTCTGACGGAAAGTGCAAGGAAGCGGCAAACACCGCATTCAACTATCTGAAAGCGAACGGCAACCGCATCAGCGGCGCGATTAGCACAACAACAAAGGACTATATCATCAACTATCAGGATTTGCAGGGCATCGGCATGACCGAGAAACTTGCGCTTCCCACGCTGATTGCACTCTGCTCGATTGCGCTTGGAAAGCCGACTCTCAGCAGTTTGGCGGTGCTGGGCGAGATCAGCATTGCAGGAACCATGCTCAAAGTGGACGAGCTTGCAAATGCCCTTCAGGTCTGTCTTGACAGCGGAGCAAAGAAGGTGCTGCTGCCGATCACTTCGGCGGCTGATCTGGGAACCGTTCCCCCCGATTTGATCGGTTTCTTCAATCTGATTTTCTACCAGAGCGCAGAGGACGCAGTGTATAAGGCATTGGGCGTTGAGTAATACAAAAGCAAAAAGCAATTTATGTACAAAAGCAAACCCGGTCAACTCTTTTTGAGTTGCCCGGGCTTTTTGCAGCCGACGATGCCGCAGTTCCATTAAAAAATGCGATGCCGCCGTTTAAATATTGGCATCTTACTCCCAACGAAAAAAACGAACAGCGAGGGTCGTGCTGAGCGCGGCAACTCCAAGCATGACACAAATCGACAGCGTCGCAAGGGAGACGGCACAGTAAACGGCATACATTGCCGGCTCTACGCCGAGAATGAATATAGGACTGACCGGCGTAACCCGCATCCGCTTGAGAACCTTCATCTCCCGCAAACCGGACACGGCCAACGGCAGCCCCATTAATCCGCTCGCGCAAATTGCAACTGCGCTGACGGCTCCGAAAGACTGCTCCAAGAACGTATAGTCTGCACCGTCACAGGCAGGCTTTGCACCGTAGATTATGCAGAGAATGATAAAATCATAAACGGCATGATAACGGCAAAGATAACCATATTCATATCCCGCACGCTGAGCTTCAGCTCCGTTTTCAGAAAAGTAAAAGGGCGCTTCATGCGTCCGCCTCCTCATCCGAAAGCAGCAAATAGGCATCTTCTAAGCGTTCGCAGCCGCACTGCCGCTTTGCCTGTTCCGCAGTTCCGTGAAAAACGATTGTCCCCTTTTTCAAAATGCAGATTTCATCACACAATGCTTCAACTTCATCCATAAAGTGAGAAGTCAAAAAATCGTAAGACCCTGTTCTTTCAGGCCTTCAAGCGTTTTCCACACGTTGCGGCGCGCTTTTGCGTCAAGGCCTGTGGTCAGCTCATCAAGAAAGACAATCTCCGGCCGCGGGATCAGTGTCAGTACGATAAAAAGCCGTTCCCGCATCTGCCTGTTTTGTTCCGAGTATGCATTCGATTGCGGTGCTTTTTCCGGCACCGTTTGCGCCGAGCAGACCGAACACCGTACCGGTCTTCACAGAGAGATTCAGATGATCGACCACTGTTTTCCCGCCATACGCTTTGCTCAAGCCTTCAACAAAAACAGCCTCGCTCATTTTTCGATCCTCCTGACCGCGCGCAACTCTATATAGCCGCGCCGACCGCGGGGCTCAAGCTGAATGCGCGGGTTTTCGTTGTCCCAGCAACAGCCGATGACGGACGGATCATAGCTGTCCATCGCCGCCTGAACGATGCGGATTGCCTCGCAGTAATCCTCATCACGGAATGGCTGACCTTGAAACATCAGATACTCCGCTTCCGGCAGGTGAATGGTATCAAAGCCCTCCGGAATCATTCCCGCATAATCGCTTTCAACCTCAACGCCCTGAACATAGGTGGATGTGTTTGGCTTTTTGTACTTTGGCGGCAGCCACATGGAAACCGGCTCTCCGCAGAGAGACTGCATACTCATGAGTATGCCCCAAACATCGCAGCTGACTTCTTCACAGTAGGGAAAATAGTCCTCTGCGCACTTGCCGCGCTTAATAATGCACAGACGTTCCGGCCTGCGGATCACCTGCACGAAAATTGTTTGAATGTTGGACACGTCAATGCTCTCCTTTCTCATTTCACGATATTTTGCACCGTAAGGAATGAAGAACGGGACGGGAACGGGACTTTTCATATAATCGCTTGGGTTTAGGCCGAACTCGCGGTAAAACGCACGCGTGAAAGTGTCCGCATTGTTAAACCCGGCGTTGTAGGCCGCATCGATGACCTTACTCTCTCCGCTTCGCAGTTGCTTTGCCGCCTGAGTGAGTCGGTATTTGCGTATATACTCGGTAGGTGTCAGCCCGAGGCAGTCTCGAAAAAGCCGGTAGGCATGCCATGGAGAAAACAACGATACCCGCGCAAGATCGGATAAGCTGATTTCACCCGTGTTGTTATTTTCTATGTAATCCTGCATCCGCTGGACAGCCAATACCTGTTCCTTCATCCTCCTCAGCTCCTTACCATAAGCATTATACCGCTTCAGAAGATTGGACTCTCGACTTTCTTTGCTGTTTTTCAATTTTACAGTCTCAGCTGCCGATTTTCACCTAAGGCTTTGCTATCAACGCGCCTATATGTTTCGCGGTTATCGCTGTTAATCTCAATCAAAACAAATTTTTTTGTGTAGTAATGTCTTTTTTCGGTATACGGATATTCCTCAAGGGTGAAAACCTCCTGATATCCATGTTTCTTGTAGAATATCGGAGCTTGGAAAGAAAAAGTATCCACAAAAGCATATTTGCAGCCGCGCTGCTTGGCTTCGCTTTCCACGGTCTCCAATAACTTGCTTCCGATACCTTGCCCTCTGAGTTGTTCACTGACGAAAAGGAATTGAATGCAAAGCCAATTTCCAAATATCTCTCCTGTCAATCCTGCCAGTTTTCTGTTGTTTTCGTCTTCAAAGAACAGCCCTATCGGGATTTTTTTGATTGTTCACGATGAGCAAGATTATATTCTTTCAGCATTCCATGTATCTCATTGACATCGTGCTCGCTTACATCATCCGTTATTCTGAAATTCATATGCTTTTTCCTTCCTCGCGTAGTTTTATTAATAATTAAAATCTATGTATCCTGCCGATCAGAACCGTACATCTGTTTCTTTGCTTTAAAAAATCGGTTATGCACGAAAGCAACAGCAACGTCGGTACTGTTTTTGAACGGATACATATTGGAACAGCAAGATGCTTATCGGCATAAATCACTTATCATGCCAGAGTGCTAAAACCCTGCCCGTATCATTATCTACCAAGATGTTTGCAACACCGCCCGTCATATTGGAACGCAATGTTCCCTGAACAAGCCAAATACCGTTTGCTTCATCATAGAATACTTGATAGGGTTTCTGTTTTTTTATACGTTCTCCATACTTGCTAATCCAAATTACTTCAACTTTTTTGAGAAGATCTTTTGAATCGGATATGTCCCCCAAACTGTCTTTCGATGGAAATTTATCGATATAGTATTGATAATCGCTTACATCAAACACCTTAGTTTCGGGAAGTTTATTTCTGTTAACCACCACAAGTGTCCCTGCAATGAATGCAATAAAAAGAACAAGTAGAAATAGAAAAAACGTATTTCTTTTAAACATCAAAACCACCTCCCCGTATGGTTGGGATCAACTTGTTCGCAATTGGGCCCGTTGTGTATGCATAGCGATACTTTCCGAGCATGTTGCCGTAGGAATCGTATGCATAAGTGTAAGTTGAATTCGCGGAATTGTTTTCTCCGTAGTACAGATTTTCGCGCACAAGCTGATTCATGGAATCATACTCGTAGGAGAATTTTTCATCTGCATTTTCGAACGTTGAACTTCCGCGCCAAATCTTGGTTATGTTGCCGTTGGCATCATAACCATAGTTATATTTCGCGTCCGAACCGTTGCGGTATGACCGGACGAGCGTTGTTGCTCCGTTAGTACCAGTCACATAGGAGAGTTGAATTTGTGAGACGGTTGCACTGCCGTTTTTTATACTGCGACCGACAAGTCTCCCGATTCCGTCATATTGGTTGCTGATTTTTGTGCCGTTCGCAAGGGTTGCTGTAACGGGGCGGTTGTCTTTGTCGTAGGTATAGGAAACAGCCCAATCAAAGCCACCCACTGATTGAGTGAGCTTGGAAAGGTTATTGTTCTTATCATATTCGTACTTGTACGATGCACAGACAGCCGTGTATTCGGGACTGCCGGATAAACCTCCGGTGAAGCTCTTTTCGGTGCTTGCCATGCACCTGCCTGCATGGTCATACTCGAAGAAAGTTGAGCGGTGAGTTTTATAGTTGCGAAGCTCGTAAAGATTACCTTCACCGTCGTATACGAACTCATAAACCTTTGAAGGGGAAAGCCCCGGCATTTCGAGTTCGGTAATTGACTCAACGCGGTCTATGCTGTCGTATGTATAGCTGAGTTTATAGCCATTGCCGTAAGTTACGGAAGACAAACGACCGAAAGAGTCATAGGTGTTGGTTGAAAGCACTCTGTTTCCGACTGAGGTTGAAATTGTTCTGCCCCAGTCGTCATAGGTGAAGCTGTATGCAGTTTGAGGTCGGGTAATACCCGTCAGTTTGCCGTAATCATCATACGAATAGTCCACCGTACTGTAGTTGCTGCCCGTGACAGCGGCAAGACGAAGCATTCCGGAGGCTGAGTAATACGTGTATTGACTCGTGTTTCCTTTTGCATCGGTTACTGCCGTCTGCAACCGTGTTGCTGTGTTATAGCTGTATCGAACGGTGTTTCCGCGAGCATCAGTAACAGCGGAAGCGAGCGCCGAGGCAGCATTGAATGCTGTTGTTGACGAAGTCGAAAGCGAACCATCGGACGATGCAACCGAAGTTTTTGTAACATTGCCGTTTGCATCGTAGACATTGGTTGTTTTTACCCCTTCCGGCGTTGTTGACGTAAGCAGGTTGTGCTTGCTGTCGTAGGTGTATAAGGTTTTGTTGCCGAGCGGGTCGGTGGAGGAAGTCACGTTGTCGCTGTTGTCATAGGTCAGCTTGGGTTCCTGTCCTATAAGGGAGGCGTAACCCGTAACGTTGCCGTTATCGTCATAGGAATAACTTTGAGAGAACTGTTCCCTGTGCAGCTGAAGCCCGTCAAAGCGAGCGGTGTTGCGTGTAAACGGCAAAAAAGGCGACGTCTATTCATTCGGCGGTTGGTGCGCATCCGTGCATAGCCTGTCGAGTTATCCGAATCATCGGACGAGGATGCTCCGTCAGTGAAATCGCTGTTTTGGAGCATGTTGTAACGATTCGGCGTTTCGCCGGTTTCAAGCTGTACGGAGTCGGCGTAGGCTGTTCCCGGAGCGGACTGCGGCTGAGCAATGCGGATCTTTATGTTTGAAACTCCCGCCGGGACGGTGAACACTGCAACGCCGCGTGTCCAGTCCGAACCTGTTGTTCCGAAAGTTTGTGCGGGGTCGCTCTGTGCAATCACGGTTGAACCGTTCAACACCTGCACAACGCCGCCTGCCGCACCGGTGAAGTATGCGGAAGCAGTGTAAACGGCACCTGCGTTTACGGAAACACTTTGCTCGATATAAGTACCCGAAGGCAGCTTTACGCTGCGATAACCCGTGTGAGCATGGGTTTGCGTGAACACGGCGGAGGTTGAGGATTTTGTCCAATAATCGTTCGGATTCTTTTTATCGAACCCGTGATTTTTGAGCAGGTTGAATACAGTCGTCTGCGTTTTGGAGACGGCAGCGAGCTGGGTTTTTGTTCTGTCTGCGGAGTTGTATGCCATGAACACCGCTTCACCCTCGGGATTGCGGATGCTTACGGCTTGCCCTGCGTTGTTGAACTGGTATGTTACGATTCGATTCTGAGCATCGATAACGTTTGTAACGTTCCAGCCGTATTCGAATCGAATCTGCCTGCCCGCTGTTTGTGCCGTGCCGGCTTTTTCAACAACGGAGGCAGCCTTGCCGCTGCCGGAGTAGGTATAGGTTATGCTGTATCCGGCGGGGTTCTTTGCTTTTTGCAGCAGATGCTTTGAATAATAGGTGTATTGCGAGCTTGTGCCGTCGGCATATTGTGCGGCACGAAGATTATTGTATTCGGAGTAAGAGTAAGCAACCGTCAAACCGTCGGGCGGAGTTACGGACGAGAGCCTGTTGCTGCTGTTGTATGCGAAAACTATGCTTTGCCCCGAGGTTGAGACGGAGGCAAGCTTTTCTCTTACCGCAGAAATGCGCAGATCGTTTTTTTGAGTTGAATCCCTGTATTCAATAAGAATCTTATTGCCGTTTGCATCTTCAACGGAGGTAAGCCTTCCTTGCTTTCTGCCGTTGTATGTGCCGTATTCAAAAACGAGTTTGTTTCCGCCCTTATCGGAAACGGTGATAAGGTTTGAACCCGTGTTGACGGTGAGCGTTGAATTCTTGTCAAGCTCATTGACGTATTTTGCTGACGAATCCGATTGTTTTTTGTAGTAATGCCTTGTGCCGTCGCCATCGGTAAGCTTGAAGAATGTCTGTGCTTTATTTCCGTTTTGGAACGACATTTCTTCTATCGATTGTGAATAATTCAAGCGCCAGCCGTAGCCGTAGCCGATATCTGTATTCTTGTCGTTCGTGTTGTATACATGGGAAACGGAGATTGGCAAGGCTCCGTTTGCAACAGAAGCATCCGCAAACGAGAAAGTGAGGTTGCCGCTGAACAGGTTCACGCTGCCCGCGCCGGCTGCGCCCGCATCCTGATCCGAATAAGAGAAACGGCTTTCAAGGCCGGTGGAGTTTACATAGACGATCGTAAAGTAGGGGTGTACGCCGGATGATACATTGGTTCGCGATGAGTGGTATATTGCGGAACTGCTGCTCTCCAAAACAACGCCGAAATTTTCAGTCACACCGGAATGCCATTTTTTGAACAGGTCGGTTATGTCAAAGAAGTTTACACCGTTCTGCACTTCGGACATTGCGAGTGAAAAAACTCTGGATTTGTCCGCAGGATTGCCGTTGTTCAATGCGGAGTAGCGCGTCCATGTCAGTGTGTCTTCCGACCAGTCTGACAGCACGGGGTAAAGGTCTATTTCTTTGCCGAGGTTCGTTCCGGGTTCATCGTACCGCGTCAGGTTGATTGCAGCACTGACGATGACGTCACCGGCATTCAGCTCGGGGAGTTCATTCAGCCGAATAAGTATGTTTTGCTTTGAACTCAGGCGCAGTGCACCGGGTGCGGTTGAGTTTATGCTGCAAATTGTGTTGGGAAGATTCTTATCGACGTATGTGTTTTCAACATTGTTTTTGAAATTCAGCTTTATATCGGGATCAATCGTTACCGGATACGTTCGTTCCGCACTGCAAAGCCATGCAAAACTCGGAACCATGGTATAGATGAATCCGTCCGAAGTTGAATTCGGAGCAAGCGAAACCTCGAAATCGGTGCTTTCCGCACCTGCTGCATCGAACATATACGGTGCAGGAAGGGTGAAGACGGTTTCGCCCTTGCCGTTTTCAAGCAGGACGGTATTGCCCTGCATTCTCGGCGTGAGTGATGTCTTTATGTTGAATGACCAACAAAAATCCTCACTCTGCGCCATTGACGGACGAGAAGAGAGGGTTATAAATTCAGATATTGTTTTTCCGTTAAGAGAGTACGAGAGGATTGCGCTGTCGTCGGTTTCGGAGCGAACATATCGAACAATGCTTGACAGGCAGTCGGGGAAGCGAAGCAGGGAATCGCGCTGTTGATCCGTCAGGTCCGTTGTATCGGTTGAGTTGTTTTGAATTTCCGCATGAAAGTCTGCGGCGGTGAGCCCGTTTGAAAGGTTGGCAAAGGACAGGCTGTTCAATGCAACAGAGAGCGTTTCCCCCATGTATTCAACGGAGACAATTTCACCGGAAAGGTTTTCGCCGAAGCGTACGGTAAAATCACCGGCAGTGTTTTTATACCTCAGGAGTCCGTCCGCATCTGTTTCGGCGACAAGAGTGTTGTCAATGGTCTGCCATTCTCCGTTCTGTTCAAAGTGAACGGGGTCGGAGTAGATGACCCTTTCGACCGCACCGTCCGCACGGCGAAAATCCTTTGAATACTCGCCGCGTTCGGATTCGATTTCGCCTGTGAGAGGACTGTAACCGAGTGCATTGCCGTTCGGGTTATCCCATACAGAATTCAATTCTTCTGCCGCTGCTGCAAACCTGCGGTTTTCACGCGAAAGCTCGGTGAGCCCGTAAACGGGCTGAAACAGTGAGAAGGCGAACAGGCAGACGACTGCCAGGAACAATGAAGTAATCCTATACGTTTTTCTCATATATCTCTCCTGATTTTACTCGAACACGGCCCGACGAACAACAAACCGATGTTCATACTCCAAGTATACCGAATTTTGTCAACATTTGTCAAGTGTTTTTAAAGGCAAGCTTATGTAAAATATTATTTGAGCGTATTATATGCTTTGAAACCGTGTTCCCACTTATATGCAAATGCCTAATCGCAAATATAAGCATCACAACAATTCTGTTTGCTTTCGAGCAAAAGCAGGATTTCCGCTCTCGATTTTGCATATTCGGCACCAAAAGATAAAGCAGTAATGATCACGACATATAAATGCAGCTGTAAGGAGCATTCAACACTGCGTACTTCCCCACCTTGGAGCAAATAAAAAAGTGTTATAAACAAAAAACAAGTGTCCTCACAGCTTTTCAAATGCTGTAAGAACACTCGCCATGGCAAATAACTCTAATTTGGATACCAATGCATCCTAGGGAAAAAGCGGGGTGCATTTTGGCAGGTGGGGTGCATTACGCAGATAGAAAAAAGGCAGGAAATCGGATACTCCGAAATCCCGCCTTTAAATGTCCGTTCAGTTCGTGATTTCCGTCCCATCAAAGAAGTGGAACCTCATTTTCCCATCGCTCATCACAGTTACGTTTTCGACAGTGGCAAGCCACAGGCATGGATCAAACTCACTTAAAAGCCCCTCCCTTGACTCAACCGTATGGATGAATCTGTCGATGGCTTTCGCTTTTTCCAGTTTTTCCCTGCGTTCCTCAGCGAGGATGTCATACCGGGCTTTTGCTCTTTCATAGCGGTCAACATAGCCGTTGTACCTGGCTGTGTATTCGCCCTGATCCTGTGCCACGGATGAGTTTTCTTCAATGCACTTCCTTGTGAGTTCGGCAACAACCTCCATCTCCCGGAGCAGCTCCGCCATTTCAGCGTCAACTGCCGAAGTGTCCGTCAGTACTGCTTTTGCCGTCACACAGGCGGCAATGTACGGTTCCTTTGATGTGATTATCCCGTTAAACGCCGCCGTAAACCTGTCTTTGATTTCATCTTCAGATAATGCAGGAGTTGAACATCTCCGCTTACTGTCTTTATACTTGCAGTTGCAGCGCCACACGGTCGTTCTGTACTTGTCGGTCGAATGAAGAGTCTTCGGACCGTACCAGCCGCCGCAGTCTCCGCAGATGAGCTTTGCGCCGAACACGCTTTTTCCGCTGTAGGCTTTTCCGATGCGCCTGCGCCGTTTGATTTCCTCCTGCACGACATCCCACTCCAGCGGGTCGATAATTGCCTCGTGGCTGTGCTCAATGTAGTACTGAGGCACTTCACCCTCATTGACCTTCTGCTTTTTGGTAAGGAAATCCGTTGTATAACACTTCTGAAGGAGCGCCGAACCCCGATATTTCTCGTTTTGCAGAATGCTTTTGACCGTTGAAGCGCGCCATTCTTTTTTGCCCGCCGGAGTCGGTATCCCATCCGCAGTAAGTTCTTTTGCAATGGTGCAGGCGGTTTTACCCTGCATGAAGGTGCGGTAAATCCGTCTGACGATTACTGCCTTATCGGGGTTGACCACGGGAGGATCGTCTTTTTTCTGACCTCGCTCATAGCCGAGGAACTGTTTATATGGGAGACTTACCTTACCGTCAGAGAACCGCTTCCGCTGTCCCCATGTGACATTCTCGGAGATGGAGCGGGATTCTTCCTGTGCAAGGCTGCTCATGATGGTCAGGAGCAGCTCGCCCTTGCCGTCGAGCGAGTAAATGTTTTCTTTCTCAAAATAGACCTCGACGCCTTTTTCCTTCAGCTTTCGTATCGTCACCAGACTGTCAACAGTGTTCCGGGCGAAACGACTGACCGATTTCGTGATTATCAGGTCGATGGAGCCTGCCATGGCGTCGCCTATCATCTCGTTGAAGCCGTCGCGTTTTCTTGTGCCAAGACCGGTGATGCCCTCGTCCGCATAGATGTCAACCATGCGCCATTCGGCCTTACCAGAGATCAGCTCCGTGTAGTAGCGGTTTTGGGCCGCAAAGGAATTGAGTTGATCCTCGGAGTCTGAGCTGACACGAGTGTAGGCAGCGACCCGCAGCCGCACATTTTGAGTCTGCTCCGCAGGCTCAATTTTTATAACACGGGGTTGCTTTTCTGCCAGTGCCGTTGTTCCGTCTACCAGCCGCTTTTCATCCATGTCCGCTCACCTCCTTTTTTGCAACACAAACACTACCACAACAGCGTCCGAATAGCTACTGAAAGATGAAGAAAATCAGAGAAAAAACATGACTTCAACACCATTATCTGCAGCGATCCGTGCAGCAATTTTTCTCAGTTCTTTTTCGGTGAAAATGCCGCATTCCCGGAGTTTCCTGAGCAGTATCACGATTCCATAGAAATTGATATTAGGGTTCATAGTTGCGCTCCTCCCTGTATCTGACCATCTCTGCGGCACAAGCATGGGAACCGTCCGAGGAAGGAATCAATAGGAGGTAATGGTTGGACCGGCGAACAAAGGAGAAAGGAATCGAATGCAAAAATATAGGAGGGGGTGGACAGTTCCCATGCTTCTGCCGCAAGAGTGTGGTCACTCCGGTGATGGAAGCAAATGATTCCATCACCGGAGCGGCCAGAACTTTACGGTTTTGTTTGCCTGTATTCGACACTACTTCCCCAGGCAGGGCGGCAACTTGAACTGTGCTGGCGCACATCACGGGACTCTCACCCCTCCGAGGATCTCTCGAAGCTGCGTACAGGAGTATCATTATGGGCTGACGGGATCATGGCGGGACAGCTTGCCAAAGCTGTCTTGGCCTGAGTGGGTATCGCTCTGCACCTTACTTGGCCGTCCTTTGATGCGGAGTTTCTCCGCACAGGTGGTCTTCGCGCGCTCGGCCTGACGCTGGCTCCATCAGCTAATGTATTCAAGCTACCGGATATGACCGCTGGGGGTGTTTTTCAAGGAGCAAAGCCGCTGATTTATCAGCAGCGGAGTGAGGTTCAAAGCCCTCTCACTCTATTAGCCGTTGAAAACACCGTTTGCACCAAACTTTTTTGTCATCTCAGCATCTTTTTTAATTTCTGCAAGATACGGATCTTTCGATTATGGATCGTCATTCGATGGACACCCATCATCTCTTCCAGCTCACGCTCGGAGCATTCGTCGAAAAACAGTGCACGGATCAGGGATTTTTCTTCTTCGCTCAACTGATCCAGTGCGGCCCGTAAACGGCATAAATCATCTTTCCTGATCACTGCCTCCTCGACGCCCTCGGCATCGTCCGCAAACTGGCACTTCGCAGAATATACGAGCCGCTCCAGCGAATCCTCTTTGCTGGGAATATAACTCTCCGCCCCATTCTCGGCATTTTTCCTGCGCTGTTCGCTTTTTAGATCCACCTCCATGTATTTCATCTTGCGGTCGCTTTTCTTCAAGACTTCCAACACATCCGGTCGTTCTTTTAAGCAGGGATATATCTTCAAATAATCGACCCGATAGGGGTCATTGTGATACGACATTTTCTGTCCTCCGTTTTTTCGAGATTTTGTGGTGAAGCAAACCTCGAAAACGGAGGGCCACGGCAGCGTGGCAAAAACGCCCCAAAATGCAAAAAGGCTCCCGGAGCGCAATGGCTCCGGGAGCAAGACGCAATATTAGAATGATAGGCTGTCTGCGGCACAGGAGGGCCGTACAGATCCGTACACAAGGGGCGCAAACCGGCCTTGTGGTGACCAACGGCGTAATACTGTCTCCTGCACAGCAAAAAAATCACCCGCCCGCATCATCTATCGGACGCATCCGATAACCAATGATAACGGGCGGGCAACCTCAGCCGTGACCTGCTGGACAACCTCCTGTATGACTTTTCTGTGACCTCTACTGCAACCTACTGTGCAGCCTCCTGTATAACCTCCTCCGCAACCTCTGGAACAACCTACTGCGTAACCTCCGCTACAACCTCAGCTGCAACCTCCGGAACAACCTCAAGTTGCTCTCATTTTATATTCAAATACTTCTTGATGACCTCGGCATGCTCTAACGCCAGATAGGGCTTCGCCGCCGTATAGTATGTTTGCGCCATAGAGAGGTTTCCCTGGAATCCCATGGTCAGGATCGCATACATGTTCAGTTCGCTGTCCTTCGGGTCGAAGCGCAGGGCATCAATGGCCGTCTTTTGTGCCAGAATATAATCCTTGCACTCCATTTTTACGCGGACATATCCCTTGGTGATCTGCTCGATCATATACTTCGTCCATCCATACGGGCTTGCGATGTCGCCAGTGGGACACGCTTCTGTAATCGGCAGCGTGGCTGGATTGCCATAAACCGTTGCAGACGAGCTGAAAATCAAGTTTTTGACCTGATATTTGCTCATGGTCTCCAAAAGTGTGAGGGTACTGTCAAGGTTACCTCTATAATACTTGAGCGGTTGCTGAACAGATTCTCCGACAGCCTTATATCCCGCAAAGTGCATGACCGCATTGATCTCATGTTGTTTGAAAATCTGCTCCAAATCCGCAGAATTCTGAATGTCCACATAATAGGTTCTGACGCTTTTCCCCGTGATTTCACTGATTATGATTGGAACCTTTGGGGAACTATTATAGAAGGTATCTGCGATGATTACATCGTATCCCGACTGAAGCAGTTCAACTGCTACATGACTGCCGATATATCCCGCTCCGCCAGTAAGTAAAACGGTCATTCACTGCTCTCTCTCTCCGCATTGAGTGGAAGATACTCGTTCAATAGATCCTCGTGGATTTTGTCCAGATCCGGGACGACCACCGACATACCTCGGATAGAAGCATAATGGTATGCGTCATCTGCCGGGACACGATAACTGGAGAGCTCTGCACTTCCCATAATTGGGATGCACTTCGCTGCCAGCAGCATGATTTGCGAGTTCGTCATGTCAGTTGACAGATACGGTAGTACTTCATCCAACAGCTTCATCAGATCTGCTGCATTACTCTGGCGGAACTTGGTATAGATTGCCTGCAGCACATTGCGCTGACGCTGGGTCCTATAAAAGTCATTGTCGATCTTTCTGATGCGTGAATAAGCAAGAGCCTTTGTCCCATCCAGGTGGTAAACACCAGCCTCCGTACCGATATTTATCGTCTTGGCTTCCTTGCTCGTCATCTCAATATCTACGCCGCCAAGTATATCAATCACGCTCTGGAAGCCAGAGAAGTCGACCTCAAAGCACCCGTCAATAGAAACACCAAAATTAGTATGTAATGTATCCATCAGCAGGGGGAAGCCACCGAAAACATAGGCGGCATTCAATCTGTTATCAGAATAGCCGCTTTGAGCTCGATGATATCTTTCGGCTCGTTGCTTGCATCGGTTTCGAAGTCTTCCTGATCTGGAGGGATGACATCTACTGTGTCTGGTACCTTGTTGATCTTATCCAGCTTTGTTTGGACATACCAAAAAGCCGAAACGGCCAGAAGCAGAACTGTTGCTACACATACCAGTGCTACGATTTTTCTCTTTTTCATAAGCTTCTACCACCTTAGTCAGAAACTTTTCAAACAAGTATCGCTCGAATCCAATGTTCTCTTGAGATTATTGATAGCGGTTCTTGTAATACTTCTTATAATAGCCGCCATCCTTTTTCTTGATGTTGTTGCGGACTACTCCGAGAATCTTGCTTCCACTTTTCCTCAGTTGTTCTATGACCTCGATGGCCTGCCGGTAGCGGACTTGATTGTCCGAAATGACAAGGATTGTTCCATCGCATTTGGCTGCTACGACGGCAGCGTCAATGACGCTGCCAAGCGGGGGGACATCGATCAGCACATAGTCGTAAGACTCTTTCGCAGCCTTCAAAAGCTCTTCAAAGTATTGCCCGCTCAGCAACTCTACAGGATTGGGCGGGTACTTGCCCGCAAACATGATTGACACATTTTCGTACTGCGTCTGATAAAGACATTCTTTGACAGAAGTCAGCCCTGTCAGCACCTCGCTCAATCCTGCAGGGTTTTCCGCTGTGGTGTTACGCCCTGCCATAACTGATTTTCGCATATCCGCATCAATGACCAGCACACGCTTATCCAATTCCGCGAGGCTTTTTGCAAGCTGTAAAGTGATAGTTGTCTTGCCTTCATTCTCATTGCAGCTTGTGATCACGACAGTGCAGATATCTTGACCGCAGAACTGCAAATTAGTTCTCAATGTCTTAAATGCTTCCTGCGTGAAGAAGTCTTCCTTTCCTGGAAGTTTTAAAGTTGTTTTCACAGACGATCCGGTTTCCAAAATTGTTTTCTCCATTTTATTTATCTTCTACCTCCTGCTTGGCTGAGGTCTTATACGCCGCATATGTCTTGTAATATCCGTATTTTCCCGACTTTTTGCCATCCGCATTCGGAATGTTGCCCAGAACGCTGAGGCCCAGGTATCGCTCCAGATTTTCGTCATCGGTCTTAATGCGGTCATCGAGGAGGAAGATAATCAGGAAGATCACATACGTTACAACGGCAGCAACAACGCCAGCAAAAGCGAATGTGAGCATCCGCGTGCGGTTACAGGGATCCGGATCCGTCGTTCCCAGCTCATAGAGGTTCACCTGCTGAAACCCCATGGCATCTTCAATGCGCTTTGAACCGATGGTGCAGATTCGATCCACGATACGCTTTGCCAGTTCGGGGGAATCCGCTTTCACAGTCACCTCAAGGATACGGGTGTCCTCCGGATTGGAAGTGGAAACACAGTCGTATAGATCCTCGTATTCCATGTCCAGATTCAAACTGCTGATAACTTCATCCAAAACGGTATGGCTTTTTAAAAGGTAGGTGCAGTCATTGACTACCTTCAAGGCCAAGGAAAAATCGGAGTTTGCGTCGCTGGCAGTCGCACTGTCTGCCTGACGCAGAATGTACAGGGTTGCGGTAGAGGCATATTGCGGGACAAACGTCATACGGTTGAACACCAGAAAACCGCCACAGCAAATGCAGGCTGCGAGTATGATGACCCATAGCCGTTGGACGAATACGCCCCACAGGTCTTTCAGCGTAACTGTTTTAAAATTTGCTTTCTGATTCATGCTTAAGAAAAGTCCTTTCTTACGGCCTCACCACGCAATAAACGGATCGCATTATTGCAGCATAGTGTCGCCGCATAGTCGGCACCGTATTTTTTGCTGATGTAATTGAAACATCCCAACATTTCAGGTGGGCGAGACGTACAGTTGTGTGCATCTGAGGAAAAAAGGTCGATCAGCCCAAGGGACAACAGCTTCCGGCATTGACGCTGAACAAGCAAGCCAAACCCGCGGAATAAGGATTGTGTATCCGCTTGAATCACTACGCCATCGTGCCAGAACGATTGGATTATAGGAATTTTCCCATGCAGGGATCGATAGCGTTCGACATGGGCAAGAATCGGGATATAGCCTGCGTTGAGCAATGCAAGAAGGCCATTTCCAATTACTTTTTCGGGTGCTGTTTCCGAAAAGTCCACCAGCACATATCTGGTGCCGTTGACCGTTCTGCAAACGCCTTGCCTCAGCCAAGTCACACATTCCGGTTCATACCGAAGTTCATTTCCCAAATACAGCGCCATGTCTGGATATGTTTTCTGCACATAGCTCGACAAGCGCTCAAATGCCGCATTTACCTTGCCATAATTGTCTCCAAAGTAGCCGGGGTGGAAATGAGGGGTACAGCAAAGCACCCTTGTGCCAGTTTGATAGGCCGCATCTAAAATGGCGTGCATCTCATCCTCGTCTTTTGCACCGTCATCCACTCCAAACAATAGATGTATGTGAATATCCGCAAGCGCCATTTATCCGTCCTTCCTCCAAACCATTTTATTCACGATGCCCGTGTAGCTCTGAATGATTCTGGCGACCTTCATGGACACATTTTCAGCGACATAATCCGCCACCGGCGTACCAAAGCATTCAGCCCGCTGCATTCCGACAGCCATCTCCACCGCCTGCAGGAGGGACTCCGCGTCGATTCCGGCGAGTACAAAGCATCCGGCATCCAGCGCCTCGTGGCGCTCGGTAGAGGTTCGGATGC
>OQVQ01000454.1_pt1 | contig 19717 bp, 38 predicted proteins | sample 1691491 | NCBI WGS metagenome assembly OQVQ01 (sample SAMN03418252, study PRJEB22391) | human gut metagenome | biome: human-gut; feature: organic feature; material: feces | host: Homo sapiens | place: Tanzania | collected 2013-01
CGGCGGCACGCCCCACGAGGCGGTTGGGGCGGTTGGGGCCAAGTGGAGGGATAGCAGGCCGCTGGACGAGAGGATAGCGGAGTTCATGAAGACCCACCGGTCACTGGACGAGCCTTACGGCGACCTGTTCGAGTGGCACCACGTCCTCACCGGCTCCTGCAAGTTCGGAAGGCGGCAATGGTGCGATGAACATGGCTACAAGCCTACGGACAGCATCACCCTGCGGACGTTCCTCACGGAGACCGCGGGCGACTACGGCGGCAATGTCATCAGGAAGGTGGCGCTGAGATACGGGCTGGAGCTATGAGGCGCGGAGTCATGAATTACAGAAAGATTTTTTGATTATGGCAAGGATTATCTACAAGGACGGATGCGACGGCCAGAACAGGCTTGAATGTATCGAGGGTATCGAGATCGACCTCCTGAACTGGCAGAGGGCTCTCATTTACCCGAGGTACAGCAACGAGGAGTTGCTGGATCCAAAGGATAGGGATAGGTGGCTCGACGCGGGAATTTCCGTGATGCGCGCGCTGAGGTTGAGGGATAACCAGGCGGCCACCGCAGCGCTTCTTAAAGCTGGAAGCCCGGCGGCGAGGTTTGCCACAAAATTCACCTCCGAAAAGTTCGGCAGATTCGGACTGCCGACCCTGCTGGCGGCGATGGAGATAACGGAGCAGAATGGCGAGATTGACAAGTTAGCAAGAGAGATAGACGGGGCGGATCTTATGGAGTATTTTAGCTCCGGCGTCTGGAGTTGCTCCCGGGGCAACCGGGATCACGTGTGGGTCTCGAACGGCTTCTACGGTTACGTGTACGGCTGCGGCCTGTACCTCAAGTACATGGCGGCTCCCATCGTGCTTTTGGATGTCACCGCCGACGCTTTCAAGAAGAGGACGGCTGGTTCAGTGGCTCCGCAAGGTGTTCGCGCCGAGCTTCCGTTTTGAAAGATTAAGGATTACAATTTAGCTAATTTTTAAGATGAGACACACAAACCAATCAATTAAGGTAAGGATTGTAGAGGAGGACTATTCTGTCACGGGCCATACGACTGAATGCCGTATGCGCATACGCACGCAGATAACCCCAAGTTGGTATCACGAGTATTATGCCATAGGCAGGGCTAAGTGTAATCCGGAAGACACCTATGACGAGTCTATAGGCAGGAAAATAGCCAAGGCGAGAGCCGTAACAAAGGCTTACAAGGAGGCTTACAGATGCGCCACAAAGTATTTCAGGAGGCAGCTTATGTATATCGACTCCTACAACCGCTTCCAGCTTAAGGTGTCGGATGTGATCTACGGGAACCAAAAGTATCTGGAGAGAATGTTGAGACTTAATCAAAGCAAAATAGGTTATGGAAAATAAAGAACTGAATCTCTGCGAGATTCTGAAAGACTGCCCGAAAGGGACGAAGCTGTATTCGCCGATATACGGGTTTATGAAATTTCATTCAGTTAAAGACGAATCATATAGTTACCCTATTTTTATGGCTGACGCAGATGGTTGTTTACATACATTTCATCCAGATGGAACGATGTTTCTGAACGCACAGGCTGAATGCTGTCTTTTTCCATCTAAGAATAACCGTGACTGGAGCACATTCAAGACAAAGAAAGAGCGTTTTGACCCTAATACGTTGAAGCCTTTTGATAAGGTATTGGTAAGAGATTATGATGCTTCTTGGTGGGTAGCTGAGGTATTTTCCCATACTGGAATGTGGCAACAACAAATCCCTTACAACAGCGACACAGCTCATCTTGTAGGCACAAATGATGATGCTCCGGAGTACTATAAATGGTGGGAGGAATAAAAATGGGTAAGGCTATTCGTAAACAATATTCTGTACCAAGTAATTGGACAGAGTGTTATAAGTTGCCATTACATTCAGATGATGAGTATTGTATGTATGCATGGGATGCCGATGGACACACAGCATTAAATTTCTACACTTTAATATATGATAAAAATGGAGACATTACCCCTAGCGAAAAGGAGAGAATAAACCATATACTTGCCATTATTAACGGAGAGTGCCCTACGGATTACGAAGCCAAGTGGACAGTAGGAAATAATGTAACCGAGATTTATTACAAGGGTGAATTTCAGTTTTTAGTCAGGGGATGGGGATATCTTACTGGTTGTGGTGGATTGAATCTCCCTGAAGATTTGGCAGCGAAAATGCAGGATGGGTTTATCGCATACATTCTTGACAAGCTGAATGGGAATGAATAACCGTGTCGCAACAAGAGTTAAATTGAAATGGTTATGAAGATTATACTAATTATTCTTGGATATGCCTTCATGGGCGCTATTGTCGCTTCAGCTTGGGAAAAGACGGAGTTAACGCTTCTCAAATGGGGTTATTCAATAAAACCGCTTTTGCTTGAAAAGTATCCTCCTGATCTAGCTTGGCACACAAATACGTTAGGTGTTAGGATGATGATTATACTTTGGCCACTCTTTCTCGTTGCGTCTATATTATGGTTAATTTACTTGTTAATCAGAAAAATATTTGGATTATGACAGGCTCTGAACAAACATTCTTGAAATCCCAATCAAAGGAAATCGACTGGGAGCATCGCAGGTATGAGATTGCAAAAGAGGTTCTTCCTCTTATTATAGGCGATACAGTCATTGACTATTTAGATGTTACTGAGGTTGTTAAAGGAGCGGTAAGATTATCCGATGCGCTTATTGAAGAACTTAAAAAGAAATAGTTATGGCTGATTGGTTATTAGTGTTGATCATCTTCTTCTCCCATCTACTTGTAGGTGCGATCGTGGCGTGTGTATGGGAGAAGATAGAGTGGGTCAGATTGAGGTACGGGCATTTAAAGCCTTGGCTAATCACGAAATACCCACCGGATCCGTCTTGGTACACCTGTGATATTGCGGTCGTTGCGGTTATCATCTTCTGGCCTGTATTCGTGGTGTTGTGGGTATTGTATGGCGTTTATGTGTTAATCAGAAAAATATTTGGATTATAATGAATTTCAAAGATGTTTATAAGTTTCCACTTATAGCGGATGTCAACGGTTGCTTCATCTGGACTGACAATTCGGTAATGGCCTTCTCGCAGTTGTTCGAGGATAATTACGAATTCGCAAAATACCTTGTTGGCAGAATCAACGGCACGATAGAGGCTGATGACAACCTACGCCCGTTCAGGGCTGTCGGTGGTGTCATTCAGGATAGCACCGGGAAAAACCTGCTTCTCGTTCGTGGTTGGGAACATCTTATCGGATTGGGTGTCCCGCATCTTCCGGAAGAGGAAGCCGCAAGGATTCAAGATGAATTTCTGGAGTATTGTGTTAACCAGTTAAACAAGTAGGTTATGGAAGATTTTTTCAAGTGTATGGACGAGTTGGCGCAAAAAGAGATGGATAATGCGAAAAAGGTTCTTAAAGCGGTTAACACTAAGAATAGTATCGAAGACAAGGCGAAAGAGTACGCTCTAAAAGAGATCGCGCCAAAATGTAAAGATATTGCCTATTACTCGCCTATAATAGCCAATGGTATTATGAAGCAGTCAGAAGTCGCTTTCAAAGCAGGTGCCGAATGGATGCTTGAAAAAGCTATAAATTGGCTTAACGATAAAGTTATGTTTGATGAAGTTGGAAGACCTGTAAAAATTGAGCAATTCAAGAAAGCAATGGAGGAATAATTGTGATATGAAGACAAGGGAACAAGTTTTGGCATACCTGAATGACCAGGAGTGGTATAAAGACCTCGGCCTCAGCATAACCGAGGAGGAAGGCTTGGCTATGTTGTTTGTGAAGGTGATGCTGACGTACCCAAGGTGCCTTGAATACGACTGGGTGAAGATTAGCGATGATTATCACAAGTGGTTTAACGAAGAATAAAAATGGAAGCAAAACAATTACAGATCGGCGACTACGTGAGTTGCCTTGGTGACCCTGTGAGGGTTACGGCGGTAAGGACTGTCTATGATGACAGGACGAATCCCATCGGCATAATGTCGCCGCTAAAGATAGAGTATTTCTTTAAGGAGGAGAATGTCAAGCCGGTACCGCTTACGGAAGAAATTCTTCATAACGCTTCCCTGCAAGAGAGAAGAGAGGATGCGGAATGGTATTTCGAGGAGTTTTACGAACCAAATGTTTGGAGACTTGAAATCAACGGAACGCTAAATAATATCGATATAAATATCTCTTACGTCCACGAGTTGCAGCACGCCCTGCGCTTGATCGGACTGAACGAATTGGCGGACAACCTTAAAATCTAAAATATTATGGAAGAGAAACTGCAAAAAGCCCTCGTTTCGATTACACTTAAAGTCGGCGAGGCAAAGAGGAGTCCTTTCTGTGACAGGGACATCATATCAAGTATGACAGAACTACTGCGGCATTTCAAGGACAACGGGATGTTGAAAGAGGCTCTCGTGTCTGGAATGAAGGATATGCACCTCCCCGATAGGGTGTACACCCTTTTTAACAACTATATGAAGGAAGACGTTAAGTTCCCGAAGCCAACGGACGAGGAGATAGTGCAGATAGCGGACACGTTCATCAACTCTGTATTCGAGTAGAATGGCACCTCAGTATCACTATTACGGCCTTTTGTATCATTATGTGGCCACCGTCGTGGACAATGGACAGCGTGTCTATATTGTCAAGTACTTCGGGAAGCGCAAGCGGTGGTGGCATTATGAGGCAATCCCAGAATATGCTCTGGAAATCGATGGGAAATACGTCGAGGAGGTCAAGAAGTTCAAACAAAAGGTAGATAAATTATGCGAAGGACAAAGTTAGCGGAAATGATACCGCTTGACGCTCCGTGCGAGTGTCCGTACAACTGTGTGGGCTGCAAGCATCTGAAAGGCGTTGTATTTTACGACAACGATGATATTGAAGTTGATTGCGATTTGGACGAGGAGGAGGATAAATGAAGAGATTAGTGGAATTATGTTCCGTTGAGCCAATGAGGGACAAACCGCTTCAATGCGAAGGTTGCCCCTATTTCATTGATGTTATTATAGAGGATCGCGCCAAGTATGTTGATTGCAATTTAGACGAGGAGGACTGTCTATGAAGGTAGGTGAGTTTCTTTTAAGTAGGGTATTCAGTACCGGAATGTTTATGAGGGATGTGTCTATGAATACTGGTATCGATCAGCGTTTGTTGAACAACATCGTAGATGGGAAGCGCGAAATCAACGCGGACATCGCAAAGAAACTTGAAACTGTCTTAGGTGTCCCGGCTATTGTCTGGATGACTTGGCAGGCCGTTGATGAATTAAACAAGGATAAAGTATGACAAACGAAGAGTTCAAGAAAATCCCGTTCAAATATGACGGTGAGGGAAAGCCAGTGACTTTCGGGGAAGCCGGGACGTTTTTCACAAGGGAAGAACGCAGGAAAATCAAAAGGCTCATCGAAAAGGGATATTCGGTGAGCGAGGCGATGGACAAAACTATATGATTAGGGTATGATATATTGCAACGCTTGTGTGCACTTCCGGCGCGTCCTTGGACAGATATTTTGCTCACGGTATCAAGTTGAGTTGAAGCAAGGTGCGGTGGCGTGTATGAATTACAGATGAAGATATGAAAGGAAAATTATCATTGGCGCTTTCTGACGGCACAGTCATAAGAAGCAAACAGTTAGAGGTTGAGATGACATCGATGTCCACTACAAGTAACAGTGGTATCGCAATAATAGGAATTTCATTTCTTACGGATGACGCCAAGTTCGTGAACGCATTGCTTACGGAAATGCATAAATAGGCACGTTTCTTGCAGGTAAACGCTTACCGCTTTTGCCGCCGAAGTGTGTTTCAAGCCATTCAAATAGATAGGGAAGGGGCGGCCTTCCCTTAACTTTCAGAATATGAAAAAGGAAAAGAAAAAAGAGAAATGCTCCCTGTTCGAGGAGATGTTGATGTGGACTTCCTACCGATACGCGATAGGAAGCAAAACTTATGTAGCAAGTCTTGCATACGACATTCCGCAACACTACTACAACAAGTTGTCCCCGGAAAAAAGAAGGTTCACAGCGGAGGATATCCGCAAGGAAATATACGAGCATCTGCGCTTCCTGCCGTTCGGCTACTGGATAAATCGGATGACCAAGGAAGACAAGTTCAACCCTCTTGATACGCTGTTCAATTTTATTCAGGCGCAGGGTGTCAGATCTTTTGATGAGCTGCTGACATACGCGAACATCAATTATAACGCCCACACGGGAAGATATCTTTTTGAAAGGAAGGTTCCACAGATAAAGACCTACTTCACCGTGAATGATCTTGACGTTCTCCTCCCTTGGGAGACGTTCGCAAGCTGCTTCGACGACACGGAGCATATAGTCGTGAACGGCAAAACAATGTTCCGGACATGGCAGCGCAGGCTTGTCCCGGTTCCGGACCGGAAATGCTTTCTGAGAACGGCCGATTTCGGATGGGAGCCTATATGGTATGATCTGGAGACGTTCGTGAATAACGGCGTCTTCGCCGGATATATGACAGCGGAGGAGGTGTCACGTGAAGCGATGCAGCCATTGCGGTGAGGAGCTTCCGGAGTCGGAGTTCTACCGCAACAAGACACGGAGGGACGGTCTTGACTCTTACTGCAAGTACTGCCGCAAGGAGAACAGTATGAAGTACACCGAAGCGGGTCAGGTCCGGCACGCCCAAAAGATGCGGGGGGATCCGGAGTACAGAAAGAAAGTTTTGGAATATTACAGGGAATACAATAAAAAGAAAAGAGACGATACTTGACAAAGACGATTTCGTTGGCGTCCACGAGTTGGACGGTGCTGGGAGAACTGGAATAGCCTGCAAGAAGTATCGAATTGGATAGATACAATAGCGCAAGAGCGCATTAAAACAGTATTATAAATGATAAATGTAAAAATCAAAAGACTGTCACCCGAAGCGGTGATGCCAAGAAAGGGGACGGATAACTCTGCCGGTTACGACTTGACGGCCATATCCGCGTTCTGGGACAAGGAAAGGAATCAAGTCAAGTACTTCTTCGGACTCGCTTTCGAGATTCCGGTGGGTTATACGGGATTGATATTCCCGCGTTCGTCAGTGTGCAAGAAGGACTTGTCGCTGTCGAACTGTGTGGGAGTCATCGATTCAGACTATCGTGGTGAGGTGACGGCTGTGTTCAACGTCACTGATACTTCCAAGGATAACGTCTATTCAGTAGGTGACAGAATCGCACAGATGGTGTTCATGCAGCTTCCGGAAGTGGAACTCACCGAAGTCGAGGAGTTGTCGGAAACAAAAAGGGGAACAGGTGGATATGGCAGCACAGGGAAGTAAGAAACCGGCAAAGATTGCTGTGAAGTTCGCCGAGGACGGTACAATCACCGCCTCGTACTGCGAAAAAGAGAGCAAGGGTGAGAACATCTATCTTGCCAAGGGAGCGATAATCCAAGGCCTTCTTGAACTGTCCAACGCTCTTATCAAAAGAGCCGAGCGTGCGGATGCCAACGGACTGACAAAGAAGATTGCCAAAGAGCAGGTCAATACCGTCGCGCAGATAATTAACCAAATCAATAAGTTCTGATGAATCCAGGCAAAGTATTCAAGAAAGCGCGTCTGGAGTGCAACGAGAGCCTCCGGACATTCGCCGCTCGTCTCGGCGTGTCCAAAAGCACGCTGTGGAAGATAGAGCGTGGTTCCACACCTCCGAGCAAGGACACCATATACAGGTTCCTTGCTCTGATGGGTTACTCTATGGTTCAGTTCTGCATCGAATCTTTTGAAGACCAGGACTATGTTGGATCAATGCTTTACAATCCTTTAATCGTGGAGAAGAACAATGCTGAGGGTTGAGAATGTGAAGGTCTATGACTTGAAGGAATCGGTCATAGCGTGCCGCAACTCGATGCGGCTTGAATTGCCGGAATACACTGATGAGGAGTTCGAGAAATCGCTTGAAAGGGCAAGGAAACTCGCGCCGCTTGGCGGCGGCCACTCCAACTTTCTTTCCGGAATCCGTGTCGCCTTTGATCTGGTATATCCGAACTACATCAGTCCGGAGCTGCAACGGTACACCTTCTTCAAGATAGTGAACTCCAGCAGCAAGATGCACCGTCTGAGTAAGATGAACATAAAGGAGTGTTGTAACAAATATGTTACCGAAAACACAATCAAGGAAGTCACGGCCTTGCAGAAAGAGTATAACGAGTCCCCGACATACGCGAACTTTATGCGTCTGGTGTCGAACTGTCCCCAGGGCATAGAGTTGTTTATGCGTTGCACGACCAACTATCTGTGTCTTAGGAACATATATGCACAACGCAAGAACCATAAACTAAAAGAGGACTACGGTGCTTTCTGTGACTTTATACGGTCTTTGCCGTATTCGGAGGATTTCCTTCTAAATGACTGACAAAAAGCACCGTGTGGTGGAGGTTCGCACGGTGCCTTTATTTGACAAATGGGCAACTTGCCGCCTCATCTGTCATTCCAGCATCCGGCGCAAAGATACATTCTTGCGACCGGATATGTTTTTCTCCCTATATCGCCGGCGAGGTATTGAAGCTCCTCGCCGAAAGGGTCTATCCCCAACGCCTTCGCTATGTGCATCGTCACGTGTCCCTTCTCGTGGTCATAGGTGTTTTGGAACTCGAACACTGATGAAGCCCTGCCTATCACGCTTACGGTAGTCCTTGAATTGAAGGACGAGGCCGTGAGGCCCGTGTTGGACTGGATATCGGAAAGGATTCTTTCAGCGGCCTCTATCTTGTCGGCAGAAATGTTCGCCTCGTCCATCAAGTCAAGAACCGTGTCCGTGTCGTAGGCGGTGGCGTCGTAGCAGAACACCACTGTCCACCGCCAATCGGACAAAAGGACACGCTGTGTCGTCATAGGATAGTCTCCCAGTCAACGGGGATTCCCGAACGCACCGTGTCGGCGTACCAGCGGTTGAAGATAAACCCGTCCGCCTGGTCCGGATCGTCAATGACATCCTTGACATACCTTGCAAGGTGCTTCTCGTCCTCTATGCTGGAGCCGAGGAAATCCGCTTTGGCCATGTTGGCCACGAAAACGTAGTCATGCCCGACAGCGTTTTCCAGCGTGATGCCGTTCCGTTTCATAAGGTCATCGACCTGCTCCTTACTCCATGCGTCGATGCGCTCGGTCTTCCTTGTCGCGGGGTTCATCTTCCGCATCTGTGACGCGGCGAACTCCTGGGCCTTGCCGTTGAAGTGCATCCCGTTGTGACGGAGGTAGGCGACCATGGCCGCCGGCCTCTCGTCATAAATGTCAAGCGGTTCCCTATACATGGCTAATAGCGGTATCTGCGGCGGCGCTCGCCGAAGTCGTCACCGTCATAGTCATCACGTTCATGCCTGCGCCTCATGGTTGACATTGACCGGTAGTCCCCGTCACCCATCCGCATATTCAGGCCGCTTTCCTCACCCAACTCGCTGATGCAGTGCATCAGTCTGCCCCCGGCGGTCAGCATTTCCTCTGCCAAGTCGGACATCTTGTCCAGCTTGCTTTCAGTTATCTCTATTACTCTCATGATTAAAATAGTGTGTTATTTAGGGACCTTGTTCAACGCCTTGAGCAGCAGTTCTTTCATGTCACCCACGGTGTCTTCGATGCCACCGAGCTTACGCTCAAGGGTCTCAATCTTCTCCCTTTGTTCCTTTTCCTCGGCAAGCCTTGGATTGAGCGTGCACATGATGGACTCGCAGGCCTCCAGAGCGTTCTTGTGATAGTCCACGCTCCCAAGGACTTCCTTGCTTGTCCTTATCATGTTCTCGACCTCGGCCACCATAGCCTCGCGGCTTTCGGAGACCACGGTGTTGCCGCAAGGCGCGATGACAGACGAAGACGGAATCTGCTTGAATGTCAGAAGCTCGTCCCCGACCTTCACGGTCAAATCCACCACCGTGTCCTGCTGGAACTGTCCCGGCATCAGCTGTGTGCCGAACTTCGTCACCGGGGAGGAAACGGACTGAACCACGCCCGTCTTTAGGGTCGGGGTGTCACCCTTTGTCAGGATATAGACCGTGCCTGACTGTCTCAATGCGCTGAACATGTCTCTGATTGTTTAATTGTTATGCAAGTCCGGTAAGGAGTTGCAGTGTTCCTGTTGAAGCCTCATAGTAGGCAAGATAGATGCCCGTGCCGCCGATGTCGTCCACCGCCACGGCCGTACCGTCAAGAGTGGTAACGGGCTGTACGTCGGAAGCCATCGAAGAGAATACAACCGGGAGTGTTCCCGTTGTTCCTGACGGAATAGCCTGCGCAAGCCATACCGCGACAAATCCGCTGAAGTTCTTTGCGAACCGCGCGTCACTGGTGAAGTTGAACCTCACCTCCGTGGCTGTCACTGTCACGCTTTCGGACTTGACCCTCGGTATTCCGCCTCTGTTGGCCATAAAGTAGAACGGTATCATGATGTCTTGGGTTTATGGGCCGCCTTACGACGGCCCCGTTGAACTTACAGCCAAGGGCCGTTACCGATGACACCGGAGCCCGCACCAAGTCCGTTGAGACCGAGAAGGGTGGCCTGGCAAGGCGAAAGGTAAACGCCGTTCTGCGCCGGGACAACCTGCGTCTGCGGGAGCTTGCACTTGATGCCGTCAACCTCGGACTGCAAGGCGGCCAAGGCGGAGTTGAGCGGCGTGAACGCCTGGCTGATGTACTGCCCGATCTGCGCGGTCTGGTTCGCCTGTGAGATCTGGCCGAGAAGGTTGGACCTTTCCTCCCGGAGCGCGTCTATCTTGTTCTGAAGCTCACGCTGCTCCAGCTGGCAGAACTTGTCGTTGATGAGAACGCTTTGCTGGTCAATCTTCGAGCCAAGCACGTTGGTCTGCTCTGAGATGGCAATCCTGTTCTCATAGCCCTGCTGGGTGGCGAGAAGGCGGTTGTCGCAGCAGCACTGCGCAAGCTGTCTCTCTATCGAGCAGTTGCCGCTCTGGATGGCGTTGATGATAGCCTGTCCGGACATGCCTACCTGGCTGCCGAGGGACTGGAGCTGTGTCATCACACCGTTGATGCTCTGCTGAATCTGGCCGACCGAGCAGTTGAGCGTAGATGCAAGCTGGCTGATTGCGGCGCCGTTGCCGTTGATTGCCTGCATAAGCAAATCCCTGCCATTGTCCCCGTTGATAAGGGACGCAAGGTCCGCGGTTCCTTGACCGTTGCGTCCGAAGCCGCCCCAGCCGTTGCCGCCCCAAAGGAGGATGATGAAGAAGAACCATATCCAGTTCCCCATGCCGTTGCCCCAGCCTCCGTTGTTGTTCATCATCGCGAGGACATTCGGGTCAACGCCCCTGTTCTGCGCGAGGTTGGCGAGCCATCCCCACATCCCGCTGTTGCCGGAGTCTTCCCCGCCGAATACATACGTTTTTGATTCCATGATAAAAAAGTTTAGTGTGTTTCGACCGCCATTCGGTCTTGTCGCAAAGTTACGATATCATGGAGGTGCGGATGAAGAATGTATCGTTATATTCTTAAATCGCTTTTATTATGCCAATTATCTGGAACAATGCGGTGAATCTTGTGGAACGGGTAAAGCACTTTTCGGATAGGCTTATCCAATAACTTACGGAATATATTGACACGGATTGAAGTTTCCGGTTTGTGATAAAAATCGGCGAAGTCCGAAATGCTGCCGTATACTTTCATGTTGCTTTCCAAGGTGTGCGTCGCCGAATTGATTTCCTCCATAGTGCAGGAGTCATTTTGCAGTTTCTTGATGTAGAACTCGAGAATCTCGATAAGATAGTCTTTAGGATTAAACATAATGATGTGGTTTAAGAAAAACATTGTAAGCCGCCATAAGGAGCATAATTGTCATGGCAATAGCCAATCCATTTAGAATCCATACGGCTATATCTGATAAATCAATCAGATAAGCGTCAATCATTGTAAAGCAGAATGGCACAAGCGGGAGCGCGCAGGCCAGCCGATGCCATTTGCAAAGGTGCAGCATTCGCGAAAATATCAGCATGATGAGAATGATGGGCGGCGGAGTATATAATATCATGCTGAAAAGCCAGCTTGTATCGCCGCTAAATAAAAGTTGCGCGGTTATGCCCAGGATATAAAGCAAGGAAATTATAAACGGTGCTATCTGCACCGCAAGGGTTATATCCCGTAACGTCAGAATCAATCTTTTAATCCGTTCATCGCTTTCGTCTTGGTTGTCCATGGCTATTAATTTTAGGGCTGACGGTGATTTGGATGCCCTTCGCAAGGAGTTTCTCTCCGTTAGGATTGTCGTTCTTCACCACCTTCACTGGGATAGCCGCAAGTTTTGTGCCAGACTTTTTGCCTTTCTGAACTTTTATCTTGAATTTCGCTTTGCTCATGACTAAAGATTGATTATTAGAGGAAGATGATCAGACATTCTGAATCCGTCGTCATAGACCGTCAAAAATTATATGTTAATCCTCCGGTCAAGCCCAGACCGTACGCGAACCGTCCGTCCGGGGAAAGACAGACTGATGGCCCAGCAGTGATTCCGAAGTTAAATTTTCTTTTTGGTGACATCAGCGTCTTTGTCACTACTTTTGTTTCTGGGAAAACCTTGACATATTCAAGTTCAGTACGAAAACCGGACACGGCTATATCATAATCCCGCGCCGTATAGCGGCTGAGGGTTATCGGGACCTCTACGGCAACGGTGTCATGGATTTGTATAATGACCGTATCAGCTGTCATCGTGGTATCATCAGCGAACTTAGATGCCAGAAGCAGGCGGCAGGTTTCGATCCGCAGTGGAGAGACGGTTACGGGCGAAGGCTTGTAGTCAATGAATGTATCGCGTATTATTATAGTGTCTGACTTTTCAATGGGAGGCATAATGGAACTTATTCGCCCGCCGATGAACCCGAGGGTGGCCGTAAGCGCCATGCAAATCAAGAATAAAAATTTCTTTCCCATGATATTCTAAAAAAAGTCCTCCGCGCCTCCCGGCGTGGAGGACAGAAACAAAATAAAACCAAGAGTAACACCGCCCCGATTATGGCCGGGGCGCGGCCATGATCCGTCAGTCAAGGATCTCCCAGTCCTCCAGAAGGATATCCGATTGCGACGGAATCCATCCTGTCAGCACAGCCTTCCTTCCTGTCGAATCATGGGTGAACATGCAGATGGTGCCAAGCGCGGGAATCTCGCCTCCGTTGCCTTCGGCAAGGCTTTTAAGGAGAGGATCCTTGCACCACTCCGCCTTGACGACAGCCTCTGGTTTGAGCCATAAAAACATCCCTTTTCCGTTCCAGCCCTTTCGGGCAACTCTCTTGCCCTGCTTCAGGGCCTCGATAGCTTTTCCAAAATCCACAATAAAATAAATAAAAATGTGTTGATTAAACGTCTTCGCTTTTTGATCATTTTCGTGACACCACGAAAATGATAATAATCATATCCTCACCGCCTCACGCCTCCGAGCCTGTCAGCCCACCGCTCCGTCCAGAAGTGGGTGTAAGGCTTGTACTTTTTCCTTCCGCAAAGGTCGTAGTGGACGGCGGCGTGGCAGAGTGACTGCAAGCCCACGAACGGAAGGTAAAACGGCCCGAGCATCCTCGACTGCCTGACGTGGCCGAACTCGTGATCCACTGTGTCATCGCTTGCGAACCAGTTTACCACGACATATTCTCCCAGCGCCACCGCCTTGCCGCTGGCGAGCGAGTCCGTGCGGAGGTACGTGATGCCATGTCTGAGAAAATAGAACCATTCCGCGACGGTCTTGTCCGCCTTCCGCTCGTAAAACTTTTGGACGATGATTCCCGCGACATTCTGCGGCAGCTGCCACAGATACCTTAAGATTTTTATGAACCTGGTCATGATATTGTGATATTGAGAAACTGTTTTCTTTGCTTGCCTCCGGGGCCTTTGAGACCTATGTGCAGCCATCGGGCTCCGGTCCTTGCATTGCGCTCAATTATACACTGGTCAAAGGTCGTATTTGTCCTTTTAAGCCAGTTAAGGGTGAGCCGTATGAAATCATCCATTCTGCCGTTTATCGGCTGCAAATCCGCCGCGTAACCCGTAAGGTGCGCGGAGGTGGCCACGCCGCCCACCGCCTTGTTCAAGGCGGGGCAACGATAGCCGGATGTAATCCTTATGCCGCTTCCGTATGCGTCACGGAGCGGTTGCAGAATATTCTCAGCAAGCTCCTTGATAGCAGTGCGCACGGCCTGGTTCGGAAGACTGTTGTCAATCCCCCTCGCCTTGGCCGTGCTTGACTCGGTAAACTCCGAGTAAGAAAAATTTTTCGTTAAATCATCCATTGAAATCATACAAATCTGTGATTAAAAACATAACCTTTGCCTCGTTGACCCAAGTGCCCTTTAAGCTCATAGTATCAACGATGAATGATCCTGTCGAAATGGTACTGACTGATGCCCCCATTGGGTTATCACTGTCAGTCCTACCCAATGTCGTGAGTTGTACTATATATCGGTTACCCCAAGTGGACGGTATCGTGACCTTGAATGTGCCGTTGGAAACCCAGGACACGGACATGCCAGTATTTGAGCCATCAACGGTTCTGTAATTTCCCATGGACGGAGAAGTGGAATTTAGAAGCATAGTGCCCACCGCTAGGGCGGCGAAAGGAAGCCCATATCTAGGTGCAAGTCTCTTTCTATCCTCCTTTGCACTTCTTTTGAAAAAGATGCCGTCGGCATCAAAGTCAAACCTGTAAACACCATTCACCATACTGCAATTCATCCCCCCTACCAAACCACTATTATAAATAGCAATATAGTTGTTCAGATTCCTGCCGAGGCATAAGCCATTTGCGAAGTATCGTGAGACGTAGAAATCAGAAGTATAAGTCACGTCACTGATGTCAGTCCATGAGCATATCAATGTAGGAAAACCAATCTGATGGGACACCACCACTATCTCCAACCTTGTCCATCCAGCCGGAACAACCCCCGTTCCATTAGAAAAGGTTAAGGTCTGTGTGTTTTGACTATACTCACTATTAGCTAGGAGTCTACGCACTTCTGAAGAGTATATCTTATTTGTGCAATTTTCATCAGAATAAGTGCATAGGTACAACCCTATTGAAGTGATATAGGTTCCGCCCATCATTGTTACAATAGGTTCGATGGAAAGTGTTCCACTTCCCACTGTTATTTTTGAAGGTGTCAAGAATTGCGTCGCTGAAGTAATCGGGGTTGATGAACCGAATAAATCCTCCCCTTCCATTCGTTTTGTTCCGCTTTCTTCGGTTACCGTGATGGCCCCCGAAGTTACCGAACTGAATAAGGACGATATTGCTGTATATTCATTGCCTTCTAACACGGAGGCTAAAGTGCCGTCGGAATTATAAATGTCGATGGATTTCTTATCAGGCGTTATCTCAATCCTCTGTCCGTTCTTTATCCCGGCCATCAGCTTGTTTACCGTCAGGTTGTCGATGAACGCGGAGTTCGCGGCGAGGCTCTCCACATCAATGGCGTTCGCTTTTATTCTGTCAGCAAGCACCAAAGCCGTCAGAATAGGTGCCATAGAGTTCATCCGTGTCCAATATTCGCCTACGGCGAGCGGAACAGGGGACGGTGATACAGATATTATCTCAACGACAGTATTGTCATTGTTCTTGTAGCCGGATCCATCCTTCGTATAACCGACATAGAAAAAATGCACGCCCGGTTTGGGCACCGCTATCTCAACTGTTTGAGTATTTGTTCCTGATACCTTGGCAAGATAGCTCGTCGTGCTGAAATCAGCGTCAAGGCCGCACACATATCCCCAATCATAATTCGCCTCCGACGAAGCCGTTATCTTTACCGTGATCTTTGTGTTCGCCGCCGTTGTCTTGAACTTGATTTTCGCCCATGTCGCATTATTGTCCGTTATGGTGTCTGAGGTGAAAACATTGTCTTCTTGTGTCCAGTTACCCTCTGACGAGAATATCACCGTGTCAAGGGAAGTATGCGTCTTTCGACAGATATACCCGGCAGGCGGGGTGGTGTCACTATTCGGGTCATACATGGTTATACCGTTCACATAAACGACGTCAATAATACCCTGCCCGTTGGAATCGCGGTAATATGGATTGTTATCATTCCTGTACTCCACGCCAGCGACCCATTTCGAGTATCGATAGGACAGGCCGTCTACACCGAACACGCCTACCACACAAGGGGCAGTCTGCTCGGTGTTGCCATCAGTAAACGTGGTCAGCGTGTATTTCCACAGGTAGCGAAGCGTCGCGGTCATGCTCGGCGGCGTGTTCGGTGTCCAATTTGTCGGCACTTCCGTTTTGGAAGCCGACACGGCGTAGTAATCGACCTGCGAGACGATGCCCTTCCCGTCCTCGCCCTTGAACTTGCTCCACGAGTACGCCGTCGGGTCCGTCCCCTCCGCACGCTCCGTCTGGTTCACCGCTATGCCGATGTACTCCGTCGTTGCTCTGGCCGTGTCGTACATCTCGGTAGGATAGCCGTTGCTTCCCAGAGCGTCGGCGTACTTTATCCACGTGTAGTAGGTCGTGCCGTTGGCGCCCGGCTTTCCAGGGATGCCGTCGGTGCCGTCAGTGCCCTTGAAAAGCGCCCACGTATAGTCCGAGGCCACGTTGCTCTCTGTCGGCGTGGTCTTGTTGTACGCGAAGCCGATGTATTTCTTGAGCGTGCCGTCGGCGGCCACAGGGTTGTCGCTGATTCCGTCGCCGTCTGCGTTGTCGGCGTACTTTATCCACGTGTAGAAAGACTTCCCGTCCTCGCCCTTATCGCCCTTTATCTTCGACACCTCCCATGCTCCCCACACACCATTGCTCTTCTTCCGCACGGCCATCCACACATCATCCGATGTGGCGGTATTATGCCAAAGTTTCGGTGAACTTGTAGGATTTCCAGGATTACTCGCGGCAGCCGAGAACTCGAAATCAATGTCCGCCGTGTCTGTTACCACGGAAGGAGTTGTCCATGCCGCCTGCTGCGGTGCGCCTCCAGTGTTTGTGAATATCCTTGTTGACATCCACAATTTTTCCTCGCCTCCCGGAACACCATCACTCCAACCGGAGGGTACCGGGGAATCATACGCACCACCTACGGGTGCATCTATATCTTCATTGCTTCTTTTGAAAACCACGCTCTTGAATGCCGATACACCGGGATTCCCGTCTTTACCCGCTCTTGAACGTGTTACAGTCTGATATCCTTGTGCTTTCATGGATTATTATGATATGATTTCAACATACAGTCCTATCAGATTATAGGGTACCTATAAATTTTGGCAACTAGCTAATTAGGGCAATCCATGATTCACCAGTGGCAGCACGAACAACCATCGTACAATCATTATCCAAGGATCCAAAATCCCAGCCCCCATAAGATTGATCACCATCCTCATCAAACGGAGCTAACCACTTATCACCAGCAACCACAGTATCACTATCAGGACTAGAACCTACTGAGAATCCAAAACTCATATTAGTTAAAATAGGCTCTGCGGTTAAATTTATATGTCCATCATGGGCTTCTGAAATTATGGTATAAACACCATCATTGTTAATCAAGAATATCTCCCATCTATCAAAGATTATATAATTAGTTGACTGAGTCAACGGTATAACTCGATAGAAGCTTATATTCTTAATTATATTACCGTCTGAATCGGTTGAAGTGTTAATGTTGTCAAAAGGTTGAATAGGGATCACCGGAGCATAGCACATCTCGCTTCCTGCATGGTAATAAAGACGTAAGAATGCTTCTATACCATAATCTGTAGGATCTTGTGAAAAGGCCACAGGGAATGTGCCCGTAAGGGTCATCTTACGAGTAGAAAGCATGTTCACACCGTAAGTCTCTGAGAGCTCTATAGAGTCCGTATTTCCTGAAGCTGCAAAGTCTGGCAGCTGATTCTTCAGATTAGAAGTAATAAGGTCATACTCATAGAACACAAAAGTAGTATTGGTAAAGTGAGTCTTAGAAGTTGATCCAAACACTGGAACTACGTTAGCTTGTGTACTTCCATTCTTAACCCAGAAGTAGAGATAGTTGTAACCCTGCCAATCACCTCCGTCAAACTTACTAGATAGCTGTTCTATAACAGAGTGTGCAACTGATAGACCAAGATCGCTATCATTTACATAATCAGTTGTCCCTAATTCAAGATGGTCTTCATTAAACTCATTGAGAGTTCCAAATGGTGATACACAAATGGTGATATCGCCCGAAGAGACATTCAACTTACCACAAACTTCATGAGTGATGGTGAGAGTGTGAGCTTGTTCAGCAGAAGCATCTTGTGTACAATTGCAAGTGGCAATCACATCTCCAGTAGAAGCTTTAAGAACGAGATCAAAGGTTCTCTCTGAAGAAGTGTTAACATCCGGTGCCAGAGACAAGCTCTTATTTCCGGTACCACTTATTGGTAGCGGGTCGCCACTTACTAAACTGTTACCAACGTAAGAAGGTCCCTCAATAGTCCAACCCACATTGTCTGAATCAGTGATGTTCAAGTTTAAGCCTGTCGGAGATAGATCACTCTGACCATTGCTGTCAAAGCGGAGTGTAGTAGGAACATCCCAAGAAGGTATAACTAAAGACTCCTGATGATAAGATATAGATGCTGTAGTTGACTTGCTCCCCTCGCCCGTTATCTTCATTTCAATAGTATCATCTCTGCTTAGGCCCGTGATGTTCTTACCAACGGTGGCCTTGAGATTAAGCTCATCAATGGTTACCAAACTTGGTATTGATGTGAACTCATAGGTAAAATCAATTATAGTTCTAGTAGCACCAGAAGTATAGGTGGCTGTCTGGTTCGGGGATACCTTAGCGGCTATATCTACATCCCCACCAGTCTTTGGAATGATTACAGTAGAAGATGTGGCATTAACTGATGAATAGGTTACTTGATTGGCCTGTTGGTACACATCAATACTTTGGGCTACTTTAGAGCCATTCCAGGTTATAGTGGCTGTAACTGTGTCAAGTTTTGTTCTGGCCTTAATAGTTGAACCAAGATTCGAGCCGTTTACCGTTTTAGACAACGTAATGATAACATCCGAAGATGTTATAGAAGGAGTATCGGATTCTCCAGAAGAATAATCAATCTTGCCTGAAGCCGAGACAAAATTTGGTGAGTCAGCTGATCCACCTGAAGCAGGGATATCAGACAATGTGACTGATGCTGAGTTTAATTTGTAAGTGGCAGTGTTCGCACCCTGCTTTACATAATCAAAAGCAGTTAAAGTTTGGCCTGCTATCACAATGGTAACCTCAATATAAATGTTACCGCTTCCTGTAGTAATGTTTTTACCAAGAGAAGTCATTGTTAAGTGCCCTGTAGATTGATCCAGGGTCCATGAATGTGGAGAAGATGGTCCACCCTTTCTATAAGCATAACTTATAGAATCGGCATCAATAATATTCAAAGTTCCTCCCCCCGATGTCTTGCCATTCCACCCCCAAGGTACCGAGCATGCAGTTTTTGGGGAAGTTGAACCACCCGCTGCATTTATCCTCCAGGTTGGGTACCTAAAATTTATAGATCCCTGGCCATAGGTCTTCACACCAGCGTCCTGCTTTATGGTAATCTTAGATAAAAGGGGATAAGATCCTGAATCTGATAACCTGAAAGATATAAAGCGATAATTTTCAGTCTGATTCTCGGCTACATCAAACGAGATCTCAAATGAGTAAGAAGCAGAAGCCCCGGGATCCCCACTTATAGTATGAGAAGAACTGCCATTCCAAGTATAAGCTGTTCCGTTCACCTTCAGGGTGAAGTTTGAAAGCGAAGAGATATTGGTGAGTTGATAAA
>OQVQ01000457.1_pt1 | contig 19644 bp, 21 predicted proteins | sample 1691491 | NCBI WGS metagenome assembly OQVQ01 (sample SAMN03418252, study PRJEB22391) | human gut metagenome | biome: human-gut; feature: organic feature; material: feces | host: Homo sapiens | place: Tanzania | collected 2013-01
CGGTTATCGAGGTCTTTGTAATACTGCAAGAGCCCCGCATCAGGAAGTTGGTAATTCGCGCTATTTGGTATAGAAATGAAGAGATTATCAGCCATTTCTTCTACCTCCTTTTAGATTTGGAAAACACTCGTCTTCCAGATATAGGTAAGTAGATTTTCGGATTTAAAAATCTACTTATTTCAGAACAGTATGTAAGAAAAAGAGAGAGCAGCGCGCCGCTCTCTCTTCGTAGGGGACTATATTAGTCATTGCCGCTCTCAAGGCGGTCAAACATATCTGCAATGGTGGGAAATTCCTCTGCCAACTTCTTCATGGGAGCAATATTGCGATACTCGTGAATGAAGCGCTGGAAGATGGGATTGCGGATGTTGATGGAGTAGAAGGGACGGTACACCTTAAGAGTATTCTGCACACAATGCTCCATATCAGCCTCGCACTCCTCACACGGACAATCAGAATCGCAATCACTCGCGCCGCAACAGACACAGGAATCATTATTCCCATTCCAGGCATCATCCCAGGCCCCCAGGCACTGCTCAGCATAGGCATCGTCCTCTTCCATGCAGTTGCACATCTCTTCAATGTACTTCTCGGCAATGTCACCAATAAGGCCACGATTGAACTCGTACTTCACACCGTAAGTGTCCTCAATCTTTTCGGCCAGGTCAAACGCATCTCTTGCCTTCTGCATAGCAAAAGCCATGTAAGCACAAGCAAAGCCGAGAATATCGTTGATGTTATTGTAGAGTTCATCGGCCTTGGCCTCGTTCTCGGCCTCATGTTCAGCATGGAGCAGTTCTGCCTCAGTGTTGAAAAGTGCATTCAGCTTCTCAGAAAAATACTTCATAATAGTTCTCCTTTTCTATTTTGTTTTTATAATGGCGCGGGAAGTACTATTGAAAGATTAACAGTCTTTTTAATAGAAAGGAACTTCCTATGCGCTTTCACACCATGGCGCGGAGAGTGAGTAAAATCCAATGTTCAGTATAGAATAAAGGAACTCTCTATGCGCCCATATTTCGGAGCGAGCGGTAATTTTATCCTATTATATTCCTTTCAAGTAAAAGGAACCGCTTATGCTCCCAACTCAAAGGCGGATGGTACATAAAAGCCTATTATAGAGGAACCATCTATGCCTTCTAAAATGGCGAGGAGTGTTTGTCAAGTAGACGCCAGCAGAAGAGCTTTCACTGAAGCTCCAGTTCTCCCGCCGGCATTAATTTTATATCAAAGGAACTCCCTATGCCAATTTACTTACTTATCCAGTGAATCCACCAGGTCAATAAGAGTAGTACGAGTAAGCGTACTAGGCGTCAAATCCACAACCTGTGCCTTCTCTTCATCGGTCAACTGCTCATATCCACTCTCAGTTACAACTCGTGCGCCCGCCATAAGGAGTAAAATACGAAGAGACATAGAAGTGGAAGTACGGGCATACAGCGCATCCATGTACTCACGATACTTGGAGCGGTCAGGAATAATATCGCTATTTAACTCGCCGCCATAGAAGTAGAAGGTATTCCTATGCCCAAAACCAATGGTCTGGGAGTTAGTATCCTTGAACTTTAGGTCAATGGGAGGAAAGAGAGTCTTAGAGATGTCGATGGGGCAGGTAGCAGGCGGACCCCACATTCCCCGTGTAGAAGCTTCAAACCGACTTTCCGTGCAAATAAACTTGAAGGGAACATCAGGCATCCCAGTGAAGTTGTTCGCACTAAGAATGTAAGGTTCATCAAGCTTGGAGTAATTGGCATAAAATGCCTCCGCAGCACCGTTGGTCGCATCGGTCATATCACCAGAATAAAGAACTGTTCGCTCTCCATCTCGATAACTTCCGTTCCAACCAAAAGCATTAGACGGAGTAGTCAGATGAAGATCGAGGTCAGTGCGTTTATTCTTATAATTCTCCCAGAAAATGCCCAAGCTCACAGTATTAGGGAAACTGAACTTTGTTCCATAAGGAATATTCCCAATGAACTGCTTCTCAGACACCGGTGCGCAGTAGTCAATGTAGGAAGGAATGAAGAAAATCTTACCATCCAGTTTATGATTGGTACGATTACACAATTCCTGGACTAAAACCTCATCCATGACATCTGCACCGACAAAACCAACAGTGCGGTCTTTGCCTTCCTCAAGGTGAATCTTACCATTGCGGATATTATAGGCTTCGATTACACTACCCTGATAAATCCGATTCATATTGGTAAAATTACGAACCTTGATAAGTTCCCGCATGGACATTTTCTCAACGACCTTCTTAGCTTTCCCATTCTCGCCCTGATAAAACAGATTGCTCAGGTTGGCCACACGCAGATCAGACATCGGCTTATGGTAGATATCTGCCAACCGCCGAATTTTATTGATGTAGCTTGCTGTATCGGGTGTTTTGAAAGCCAGGTAAATGGGCTTGAGCCGCAGGAAATTCCGAGCCAATTTGGACAGATTGGCTTTCTGGAAGCCAGTCAGCACAAAACGTGCAATCTGCCCGTCTTTCATCGCATACTTGATGGTCTTGATGGTCTTCTTGTTCTTGATAACAAGAGTAGAACCAATAGACCGATAAAGCAAATAACGAACAAACTCATCCTCGTCCTCAGGATACAGGTTCTTCACCGTGTACAGCAAAGTACGCAGTTCGTTAGACTTTACTTTCTCAGGCGAAAGAGTCGTATTCTTACAATAGGTGCTATAAAACACCATATCATTTTTGTGAGGAGCGGCCACAGTGGTGAGAGTATGCTCAACAATGTCATTAGCAACTTCGGCATCCACCACGTGCATAATAGTCAGAGACTCCATGGGCAGAGGCTGATTATCAGGGAACTGAAAATTCTCCGTCGGAACAACAGGCGCGGCGCCGAGCCCAAAAGCCTCACGCCCATAAGTGGACAGATAGTGAAGTACCTGCTCTACAATCAACTGACGATAATCAGCATTGGCAATCTTGTCCCAGGTAGCATGGAAGGGATTGTTCAGTCGATTGCTAACCTCATAGCGGTCACAGATAGCTTCCATAAGCCGCACGCTAATATAACCAGAGAAGGGGCCGTTGTTCTCGTCAAGAAGAAGAATGCCCTTTCTCAGCAACTCTGTGAAACTACGATAATTCTCCGTCATAGCCACGACATCCTCATCGTCCCACATCACCACATTATCCAGAGCCAGAAGTGCTTTCTGAAATTCAAGACTTGTCTTCTCCATAACCATACTCCTTTTATCTCAAAAATTTTATAGTAGAAAGGGGAGGCCCAGTACGAGGCCCTGAGCCAAGGCCAATAGAAAAGGAAAGGGGAGGCAGTTTAGGTTTATGTTGTCGTCCGATACTGCCAAACTCGACAATGGAGCGCCATAGGAGGATTGAACTCCCGACTACTGCTTGGAAGGCAGTCATGTTACCATTACACCAATGGCGCAGATGGAGCGCTTTTTCGTCCTGTCAAACAGGGCGTCTGGCATTAGCGCTCTGACAAGCCAGCTTTTATTTTGAAAAGTTAGTTGCCCAACTGCTCAAATTGTTCAAGAAAGTCTTCAACAGGAATATATGTTAGGATGCCAGAGTTACCATTAGGCTTCACTTCACTAACAAGGACAAAATCCACTCCATCGTAGCCGTCGAAGGAAGAGCACATACCAACACACTTAAACACTCGGGGAGAGTCTTCAAAGCGGTAGAAGCAACCAAAATTGATATCCATTTAGTTTCTCCTTTCTCAACTTTCTGAATATATTATACCATAGGTTTGAAGAAATTTCAAATTTTGGGGTTGAAATTTAAGAAAATTCTTCTAAAACCGCACGGTCAACGGGGTTGTAGTAATAAGGAAGAGAACCAAGGTACAGAGTAAATGAAGGATGGACTTCAGCAGGGAAACAGTCCATGCAATCATCGGCCACTTCGCCATAGGGGAATTCATGGAGTTCGCCATCCTCACCGCAGAGAATAGATGTCATACCAGTCCGACCCGTATAAACCTGAATGTTAGACAAGTCATTGTCGTTGTACCAGGCAGAAGATAGATCGCTAGTGATAGCTTTACAATCTGTTTGAAGTTCCTCCCAATCAGGAATGTGAACATAAAATGCCAGAGTCCCCATTTTAGACAGTTTCAGGTGATTTTCAATGTTCTGGCCCCTCTTCACAATGTCACTACACCAGTTATCACAGTACTGACTGGACAGACTCCCCAAATACTGAGGTTCCTTCTCATTGATATCGCCAATGGAAAAAAGACCCAGCAAACGCGTCGCACCATCGACATTAGCCATAACACGATAAGGACGCCAGTGACCATCAAGATTGAGGTAGATAATCTCACCGGGATTGGCCTTACCATCGGCATGAGACTTGCAGAACTCTCGCGGGACTTCAAAAGGATGAGGAATTGGTGTAGTAGGCATATCAAATGTGTTATACACATTGCTGGAACTACCGGGCTTGTAGTAACCAACCGACGTGTTTACCTTCGTCACGCTCTCGTCCGGACACGCCTTCACCAGGGCTTCGTTCGACTTATCTGCGTCTGGCTTATTTTCCATCTCTTTGGTAATGTAGTCTTCCAGCACCCGAGTTCTCAGACGAAAATAAGCCTCACGCAGAATAGGCACAACTTCCTCCACAGAATGTGCTCGTCTAACTCGCTCGTCCATTTCGCTAAACGCTTCGCACAGGTCATCCAGAGTAATACTCTCCATCGTGATATCGGTCACGCAATCAATCTTCTTCATAGTTTTTCTCCTCTCCTTTCCAAAACTCGAACCTCGCGCAAACTAATTCAACCAATATATAAAGTAGTCGAGATTGTTTAGTCTGCGCGAGGTGGGCTTATTACTCACTCACCATTGGTACACTTGGCACATGGGCCGGCTGGCCACCTGCTCTCTCCATCCGCTTACGAACAGACTTCTTAGCCTTCTCAAGCTCACTAGGGTCAAGCGTCTTCAGGTCAATATCCCGATACCAGCCCAGGCCGAAGTCCACAAATCGAACCAGGTTCCGGAACATCTTGCTATCGGGGTCAATGGCTTTTACCATGCCAATCCCATTCTTGTCACTAACGACAATATCTCCAACCTTGAAACTCATATCAGTTCTCCTTTTCAAAATAGTGACGACTTTTTAGAAGTGAGGCCGCCTACTCACTTTGCGTTTTATTTAGATGTTCCGCCGAACAGTCTTCTAACGAGAAGACCCGAAGCCATCTCTGACTTTCTGTAATTATTATAGCAAAGTTTTCAGAAGTTTTCAAATTTTAGTGAGTCACATCGGTCAAATAGTCTTCAAGCCAATTCCGCAGACAAGCGGCCTCGGTATAATCAAGAATGAATGGAACTGCTGCGCCGTGTTCAGTGAATAGCCGAAGTTCAACTTTCTTACTGTTGTTTACGCCAAAGAAAGCCATCTGATTGGGAAAATTGTCTTCGTCTCCGGCATAGTTATAAATCTCTAATGGATTACGAATCATCTTCATTCCTCTCCTTGTGTTTCTGTTTTCTGCTATACTCACGAGAAGAAGAATGAATATGACATTTCTTTCGCAAGGCCATCCAGGCTTGAAGTTGGTCAGGAGTCATTTTGGTTTTATTCTTTTTCGACTTATCCATTCTTCTCTCCTCACTTTCTACATATATAATACTACAGTTTTGCTTCAAAATCAAATTTCAAAGGGCGCACCCACTCAACAGTAGGCGCGCCCTCGATTTTAATTTTCGGGTTCTACAGGCTCTTCAGGCTCCTTGATTGCCTCAATAGTCAATTCCAACTGACCCAGAGCCGCTCTGCGAAGTTCATCAATTAGTTCATCGCTTAGCTCAATACCCAGCTTACCAAGTTCAGTCTTAGCCATATCATTCACGTACTGCTTGGCATCATCGATTTTGTCACCCAGCTTCAGTCGATAAGCCGAAGAAACCAGGTCACGAATCAATCCGCGCGCCGTATCAAGTTGAGCATCAGTGAGCTGAAGACCAGCCTTTTCGCTCATCTTCTGAATCTTGTCAATCCACTCCCGCATCAGGGGGACGAGATACTTTCGAGCCAAAATGCCGGCGCCCGCAATGAAAGCCAGAATAATAAACTTCAAGGCTTCGGTAAGACACTGCTGAAAAATTTCCATGTACAATTCTCCTCTCAAAATTTGATTTCAATATAGTTGGGTCGCTTTTTCAGGGGAAGTTCGTCCCCTAGGTGATTCCATGCGCATTTCTTACATTCTTTGGGTGGACGGTCTCCGTGTTCGAGTTTGGAGACGAGTTCATCACATCGCGCGCAGGTATAGCAAGTGTAGGTGGTCATGCGTCCCACTTGCCGGCAAAAACCTTAGTGATGGAGACGACTTCGCACGAATCGACAATCTCGTTTTTTGCCTTCTTGTCGTAGTGCTTATATGCCGCCTGTGACACATCATACCCGTTCTGAACGCCCTTCTCGCGCTCTTCCCGAATGAACTGCTCTGCCTCTTCCTTGGTATCTGCTCGATAGGTTTCAACTGTGGTCAACTTGAACATTTGAGATACTTCCTTTTTATTTATTAGTGAATACTCACTTTATTCCTTTTCAATGAGCGCACGCCAAGTTGCTTCTGTTGCCACGCCAGACGGGGACAACCCAACTGACTTCTGGAAAGTCTTAAGAGCTTCCAGTGTGCCAGAACCAAAATCGCCATCCAGCCCGTTAGTAGACAGACCGCGCGCAGTAAGTAGATGCTGAAGAATTAGTACCGAAGTTCCTTTATGACCCTTACACAGAACCGGCACTCGAATTGTTGGACGCTTGTAGGTAACAGCACTAATAGATGGACTAGTAGTCGGACTGGTAGTTGTGCTCTGCTTACTTAGCACGCTTGCTGCAGCCTTGTAGTCCGGTAGACAATAGCCCCGAATATACCGTCCATTCACCGTCATACTACGAGTTCCTACCTGTCTCGGTGTTCCCATATTGCCTTCCAACACGGTCATAAACGTTCCATTGATAGTAATAATCATTCCCACGTGGTCGGGCGCACCAGTGTTGTTGGTGGTAGCGTAGTTAGACCTAGAGTCCTCCCAGTCATACATAATAAGGTCACCAATTCGAGGGGTATAAGCATCATTCTCTTCCCAACGCCCGGCCTCTTTATATAATTCAATCATTCGACTGCAACTACACTCAGGGTAAATATAATCTTGCAACCCGCACAAATATCCAATCGCGCTTACGGTCGCTGCACACCAGGCATCGGTATACGACATCTTGTATCCAGCGGGCAGTGGAGTAATGGAATTATAAGTATCAATGAGATACTTGTGCTTTGTTCCCCCTTTCTGCGCGCCTTTGTATTCCTTGAACTTATCAACTACTTGCTGGCGCAATTCTTTCTCTGTCATTCCTTTCCCTCCAAAATTGTAATTTCACAGCATTTTGTTCTAACCAATTTAGAACAGTTTGACATGGGTGCTGTGTGAATGATATCACACGATAGTTATCCAGCACCCAGTCAGTTAGGTCGAAGTTCACTAAATGAGTTCCGTAATAAAGCCAATGCTTCCCATCCCGATGATAATGTGACATTTGATTAAAAATCTGTCCATTAGAATAGAAATCATTCGCTCCGAAGGCTTCTAACTTATCTAATTTGAGAGTTCTATTCAGAATCCAGGTCTCGCCTAATAGGCGCGCATTCTGAAGAGTATCTAGGGTCAAAGTGGCTAAGGCCTCGCGCGAAGCAGGTGAGAAAGAACTTAGCCAGTCAAGCACAGGTGTGCTGGACTGCAGGCAAGCTTCCAATACACGATTCTGTCTAGCCAACTCCGACTCCGGCTTGCACACTGGTGCCTTATATCCTACATCTACAATCTCATAATTCGTTTTTGTATATCTTCGCGGAACTACATCCATTTTGTCCTCCTCCTAAAATTAAAGGAGAGCACAGAGGTCAAACTCCATGCTCTCCCTCTTTACTAAGAATAGTATATCAAAAGTTTGAGAAAAATTCAAATTTTGGAAAGTGCCTTGCGAGTTGCAGGACCAACAATTCCATCAGCAACAAGACCATTCTTACGTTGAAAAGCAATTACTTGCTTTTTGGTATTTGTTCCAAAAATTCCATCAACGGCGCCGCAAGGATAACCAAGCTTATTCAAATGCCACTGTAGCCATCTCACACCTTCTCCACGAGAACCGAACTTAAGATTCACTACCGGCGCTTTGTAAGGGCAAGTAGTAGTGGTGGTCTTTGTATACACACAAATCCAGTTAGCTACTTTGCGCGAGGAGGTTACACGAGCGCCTTTGAAATCGCCCTGGGAACTACCACCGCCATCAAGCATGAGTGCAGATACTGCACCCGCATTGAGCATATACTGTTGGAGCTTTTCGGGTGTCATGGCCGCAGAAGAGCCGTCCTTAGATACGAAAAGAAGCAGATTACCCTTAGCATCCAGCCCCATCGCAGTCCGGCCACGAGTCCCACCTACGTCGGAATTGTAGGATAGCTTGACTTTCTTACCATCTTTAAGAAGGCACACACAAGCAATTCCATTTTTGTAGGAGGCCATAGATTTGGAATTGACAAGAACGGGATCATTGGTGTTCCAACAATACATGAAGTAGGTGTAGGGGTCATTCACATAAGTGACCCCATTCGCCCGCAGTTTACAGAGTGGCTTGGTCGTGGAGAAGTTATATAGACCTCCATTGAAAACGTAATCCGCACCGGTAGAGGCTTTGACTTGAGAGAGAGTTTTCTTGCAGGAGGTTTGGACGATGGAGATTTTGGTGATGGAGGTGAGAGGGATTTTGGAGTACATAGAGAGAGACCTCCTAGGGGGAAAATTTCCCCTTTCCTTTTCTGAGATTATAGAACTTTGTTCCCCTTGACTTCATGCCATTTATCACCCATAAGGACGAAGGCAGGCATATCACCCATGTCGTTATCGACGAGACGTCCGTTCTTGACCTGAACCACATCCAGAGAGCCAGTGCCGGTGTCAAGATAGCAATAACCTTGAGCAGCCATTTCAGGAGTCAGCTTATTGCGGTTAGGGTCGAGCATGAGAGGAGAGCCAATTGCGGCGAGTTTGGCGTTGCATTCAGCAAGAGTAAGTTCGCCGTGAGCATAAGCGTTGATGATTTCGGTAGAAGTTTTCATGGTAGTACCTCCTATTTATTCTTTTGCTACGACAATGGCTGTCGTATCATTTTTTTTGATGCCCAAAACTGACGGGGTCTCGGGTGAAATGAAATGAAGTTTTGTGTTCAAATAATAACTGTTGAGTACGAATGCATCGTTGATTTTTTTCATGTTAAGTAAAGGCTCGTCTAAAAATTTTTTAGTTTCACATAGTAGAAGCGGATCTCCTACTTGAGTAATTTTCGTCCCATTAAAAGAATACCTATAAAGATAAATTGCCCCGCTATTATTTGTACTTGAACTATAATACGCTTCTTCAGACATTAAAAAATAGATATGTTCATTATCTTCTACATAAATTCCGGAACACCACAATTTTGAAATGCCATTAGGAAGAACAAATGCAACTTTTGCGATAGGATTACTTAGATCTGGAGTAGTTGTAGATGAGTAATTATAAATGCCAATAGAAACATCTCCAAAGGACCTATCCGTAAAATAACGATAAAGATAACCGCCTTTAATATATAAAAATCGATTGCTAGTAAGCGTATAAAACCCATTGTTTCGATCATTATAAGTAGGATTAGTCAAGGTTTTAGCTTTGATATCATATATACTAAAAAAGGAACCCAAGGCTCCAGCATTTTGCCTTTGATAAAAATTTATATATATTTTATCATTTTCCTCATCGACGGCCATTGCTAATTCATTCCAATCAAAAGCATAGCTTGAAATGTTTATGTCACTGGGTGCAGCAGCAAATGATTGGACAACGCCCGTGCTAGATAATGAAAAAACAAATAACTGCCGTTCATCGCTCCAACTCATAGACGAGTTTTCTCCGTCTGGAACGTAACGCATCATTATAAGATAAAAACCTCCGCTAGAGTTTTGATACAAATATAGATAAGCGTAACCAGACGATAAGATATAACTCGATGGGACACTGACGTAATTTTCTGTACCTCGCCAACTTGATGCTAATGTTAGAGATGTACCGTTCCATTTCAATGTTTTAATTGCCCAGTATTGTACATCTGAACTATAATTGTTATCAACTCCCGTATCATATATTAGTAACAGATACTGTTCGTTGAGCGGAACAAGTCCCAAAATCGACATACCAACACTATTTTCTAATGAAAGTGTGAGTACAGGGTCGGTTGACCACTCCACCGTCATTTTATCAGTAAACGTAGATTTATAAAAGAGTACTGTTTGAGTATAAGGTTTACTGGTTCCTTGAACCTTACAAACACCAAAGCCGGTAGTTGGTGTTAGCCAACAACTACCAAGCGATTCATATTTAGTATTATTGTATCGGAAATAGCAGAGGCCAGATGTATGATAATCTTCATTTGCATTACCTGGCCTAAAATCAACTCCCACTCCCGGCATTGCAAATTGCCCAGAACTTGTAGTAACAAAATCCCCCTTCTGCAGGGAAGATGCAAACGACACCCCGGTTAATTCTTTCCCGTTAGACGGTGCCTTCAGACCCCCCCCGGCGACCTGATTGATAATCATATTATTTCTCCTTTTAGTTTTATTAGGAAGGAAAACCCAAGACAGTTCCATCTTTGGTAATTGGAGTGTCTGAGCGCATAATTAAGGCTGGTCTGACTTGGTAATACCTATCATAACTGCCGTAACCTCTTGATCCTTCATCAGAAATAAAATCTGTAATAGTGGAATTATATGGACGTGGTCTATAATCCGCGCCAGTACCATTTGAGGGGGCATACCAGAAGGCCTTTCCATTCTGATAATCTCTTGGCGCATAGCGTCTAACTCTAGCCTCGAAGTTATCTGTACTAGCATTAGTGGCTTCTTCTATAAAGAAATCTAATTTAGAACCAGCCAAAGAATAGTCACTAGTTGGAACAAAACCCATCTCTATTATATTAAGAGTAAAAATTTTTCTAGAAAGTCCTTCTTCTCCAACTTTATTCGTTCCATTATAATAAGGAATTTTAACTTCCTTTATTGCAGCTTTAACACTAGTACTTTCAATTTTATTATAAAATTCGGTATTCAAAGTCGTATCAAAACCACTATTAGCATACATTTCTGTTTCACTTTTCCATTCACTTCCATGATCAAGGACATAATAACTCATAAGCCAGGTTCCATCACAAGAATCACTATACAAATTGCTGGGTTTTCCTTGATGAATAACAATAAAAGGCCTATTTGAATAATATCCAGAACTAGCATTAGGGGTGTAGTAAGAATTATCCACGCTAAAATAAACAACACTTCCGGGGAGCAAATTGCCCAGTATCAGTTTATTCTTACTACCACCACCAATTTGATTCATAATCATCTTATCACCTCCTTACAAAATCACAACATTCACACTCAGCGCTTCCGTCGGCACTGTGTCACAAGTAAACGTAAGTTTATTCGCCGCTTGCGCTGTACACTTCACTCCTGCCGCACTATAAGCATCTTGACTAGTAGCAGTAGGCGATATAATAACAACGTTACTTGCTGTTACGCCACTGGCTGTTTTGGTCTGTGTTTTATTGGTGGAAGACCATCCGGCGGTGGTGAGGGACAGGGTTAGTGTTTTCACTTTTGCTTGTGCGCCGAGATTGGTGAGAGCCGTAGCTGCTGTAGTTGACCCAGTGCCGCCACGAACAATGGGCAGAGTACCGGAAGTAATATTAGAAGCAGAATGGTTATGGCTAGCAGGTGCAGCTCCAATATCCGTCCGAACTTCCGTAGGAGTCCGGTAGTACACCCATCCTTCTCCATCAATTGTCGCAAAATTGCCAGCTTTATCCGTAGCCGCAGTGGTTTGTAACCATGTGCCGGTGATATATTGACCGGTCAAATTGCCGGTAAGAGTGCCGCCCGAAAGAGGGAGATAGTCGTGTGTATGACTCGTAGCCGCTGCACCAATATCTGCTGGTGTCAAAGCATCACTCCCACCAGTTTTATGTGTGTTTTTATGGGCATTCGGTGCCATGGAGGTGGGAAAGTCTGTAATATCTGCTTTCACATGGGTATGCTTCTTTGGAGCCGCACCTATTGCTTCGACAAGATTGGTATCTTTTATTTTTGTTCGCACTATTTGGTTAGTACTATCTAACACAAGAAATTCTGCACCGAGAATATTCCCATCTGTATTATAAATATCTTCAGCATTCGGATAGTTGATTGTCCCAGTAACTGTCCCACCAGTCAGTGGCAGGTAACTGTGTGTGTGTGCCGCCGCTGCATAGTCCGTCCCCGCCGCCGCCGCACTAAATCCACCTTTTCCGTCGCTCTTCACAATCCCATTCACATCTGTCACGGATTTCTTGAACGTTTCAAGTGGTTTGAGAGCTTTTTTGATGAGGGTGATGAGTTCAGTAGTGCCAATTTGGTCAACAAATTTCATGTAATCATCTCCTTTCCATATGAAATTAACTTATCGTAACTGCATTCCACATGGCGTCAATTTCAGTTGCGGTATAAGTATCGTGTGTATGGTCTACCGCGGCATAGTCCGTTCCTGCGACTGCTGCGGTAATAGTGCCATTACCAGAGCCTTTGAGGAGACCAGTTGCTTCAATTAGCGATTGTGAACTGAAGGTCTCAGTACTCACAGAATTGTCTTCGGCGATTAACAATGAGATTGTTTGGAAAGTTGAAATTAAGAGGTTACTGCTTGAAAACACCGCCACCCTTTTATCAACACGCAAATCAAAAGCAATTAACGGCACCATTATCCCCGAATTAGTGATTCGTGCATAGCAAAGCTTCCCAGCATCGGAAGCAGTTTTGATTTCTGCAAAAGTCTTATTGGCAGAAATATTGCTGGGGTTAGTCATGGTCACCTCAACAAAAAACGGCTCAGCTTTTGCGATAGCGTTACTTAATTCTTCAATCTGTGCTGTTGGTATAGCATCATCAACATATTTTTTGTTGGCTGCATCGGTGTCTTCTGTGGGATTTTTTAAATTATGAATATAAGAACCTTTATTATTAGGGCCCGTATCACCAAGTGTTATATTACCAGTTTTGACTCTAATAGGATATAATCCATTGCCAATTTTCATTTGGATTTCATCAGATACTTCTTTTGTAATAGTAAAACTATCACCAAAATCAATGGCTGTTTTTGCATTTGTTCCATTTAAACTTACAGTTGTACCTGCATTTGATTTAGGACTAGATAAGTTAAAATGTGAGCTATATAGAGACATTGAATCATAATACATTGATATTCTAGCGCCATCTATTTTACCAACTACTAAATCACCATTATTTTCTTGAATGCCCGCAGTTTTAGTAAATTTAAGAGCTCCAGTCATGGTATCCCCAGCCTTGGATACTTTATCATCATTACTAAATGGCAAATCATTAACTTTGGTTACTCCATCACCAATTTTAATTTTATTCAAATCGGTATACAGAATCAGTTCTCCCTTTTTTGGAACAAAAGAGGTGGCTTTTTCCCATTCTGCGCTCGTACCGTTTTTATTCACAATCCGGGCTTTAAAATTTTTATCAGCCAAATTATTCTCCTCCTTTTTGGTCTGAAAAATGGAGCCGTCCCATTTCTGGAACGGCTCCTCGGCAATTACTTGCCGTCATTCCAGGCAATCAATAGGCCATCTTTCCAGACCCAATTATATTATACCATTTTTTTAGATGGTTTGTCAAATTTTTGAATTACTCAACGCCGCCACAATCAAGAATGAGAGTATCAGTACCCTGAGTTAGCAGGTCAGTAGATACGCCAGTAATCTTGACGTCCTTATTCTCAACAGTAGTAGTAACACCACTAATGGATTCGATAACATTAGCCTGAGCGCCTTCGGCAATACCGGCAAGTTTAGTACCTTCATCCGCAGTCATCAGACGGTCAGTGCCATTCTTAGCAACATAGCCCTTAGCAACATCAGCAGTCTTTGCATAAGGTTCAAGAGCGGCAGTCTGAAGTGCGGTGTCAGCCAAATCAAGAGAAGTCTGAACAGTAGTAGCCAACTTAGCCTTGGTAATAGTACCATCGGTAATGGTAGCAGTTACCTTATGGTCAGCGCTAACATCAACGACTACCATGTCGCCAACCTTGGAACCACTGGTAACATATTCAATTAGGTCGCTAACATTGATATAAACTTTATCATTAGTAGCATTGGCAAGAGTCAAAACAAGGAAAGTACCAGTATGAGTCTCGTCAGGGTTAGTCTCAACGGTACCAGAGCTAACTACCATATCCTTGGGGATATCAATATTGACATTCAGACCAGTAGATGCTTGGGCGATAGTATAACGCTTAGCAACTCCAGTCACATCAGAAGGAGTAACGGTAACAGTATAATCAACTTCCGCATCCTTGACTGCCTTCACTTGCTCGTCAACATAACCAACAACAGAAGTGGCCTTAGAAGTAGTAGGAATAGTACCAACCTTTGTGCCAAGAGCATCAACAGCAGTCTGAGCATTATCACCAGCAGACTTGGCAGCCGCAATAGCAGTGTCCTTACCATCAGCATAAGACTTCGCAATCTGCTTGACAGAACCAGTAGTGGCCTCAGTGCCCATCAAGGTCTCAACGTTACTTACGGCATCATCCCAAGCAGTCTTTTTAGCAGCAGTAACGTGAATATCAGTATTGGCAATGTGGTCTTCGGTGGCCTTCTTAGCAGCATAAGTATCAGCCAGTTTGAGAGCACTAATACCATCACTCACTTCCTGAGCAACAGTCTTACCCTCAGCGTGTTTCCCTTCAAGAGCAGCCACACGACCAGCAATCGCAGATTCGGTACCAACAAGACCATCGGCATAGGACTTAGCAGAAGTCAGGGCCTCGCCAGCCTTCTCCTCAGCATACTTCTTTGCGCCCTTGATGGTATCAACACTAGAGAGGTCTTCAGCCTTACCAACGAGAGTACTCTTAGCAGTATTGACATCACTCATGGTAGCAGCCTTATTAGTTGCGGCATCATAAGCAGTATTGAAGGTTACAGTATCTTGCTTAGCATCAAGTGCGCCCTGTAGACCAGAAATCTTAGAGATACCAAGTTCAGGAACATCTTCAGCGACTAGCTCACGACGCTCAACAGTAATCTTACCACCGGCCTCGCTAACAGCACTTACAAACTGCTTAGCAACCGCAGTATCTTCAACCTTGAGTGCATCAATCTTACCTTTCGCATCAGCGATAGCCTCATTCTTGGCAGTCGCAGCAGCATCAGTAGCAAAAGCCTTAGCACCCTTGATGGTAACGGCGGTCTTATCATCAGAATCAGTACCTTCAAGAGCAGTCTTAGCAGCATCAACTTTGTCCTGAGCAGTCTTATTCAAAGAAGCAACAGTTGCAAATGCAGCATCCTCTAGACCAGTAACAGCAACATCCTCACCATTAACAGCGATAGTACCATTAGTACTACCAGCGGTGACAGATTGAACAGCAGATACAGCCTTAGCAAGTTTATCAGTTACTTCTTTAGCAAGCTTTGCTTCAGTAATAGAAGCATCACCAAGAGTAGCAGTTACCTTATGGTCGTTACTAATACTGACAACTACCATGCCATCAGGACTATCACCAGCGGTGACATACTCGATTAGGTTACCAACATTGATGTAAACTTTATCGCTAGTCTTGTTAGCAAGGGTGAGCACCAGATAAGTGCCAGCAGGTTGACCCTCAGGATTGGTCACAACAGTACCACTCTCAACAACCATATCCTTGGGGATATCAATGATAGCACCAACGCCAGTTCCATCTTTAGTTAATTGATAAGAAGCGGACATACCAGCAGTGGCCGTCTCCAATTTCTTGACGGTATACTCAGGATGAGTAACATCAGGGACAATAACCTTTAGACCATCATCAGCAAGAGTAAGAGCATTCTTCTCAGCCTTAGAAATCTGAACCTGAATCTTAGGAGCAGTAGCAGTAGAACTGTCAACTACAACAGAAGCGTCAGTTGCACTAATAGAAGTAACCTTGGAGTTAGCAAGAGCCTTGACTTCATCAATCAGAGCATACAAACCAGTAGCAGCAGTTTCACCTTCTGCAGCGACACCAACTTTAGCAATAAGAGAATTGACTTGGCCCTGAAGAGCAGCAACGTCACTTGCGAGGTCACCAGAAGCGGTGGTCTGAGCAAGTTTGACAAGAGTGCCAGCCTCATCAGCAATCATATAAGCTTCAGCCTTGCCATCAGTATAGAGGGTCAGAATCTGACCAACATAAGCAGTAGCACCAGAAGCAGCATAGGTTTCAAGTTCAGTCTTATTATACCAAACAGCAGTAGTATCAACAGGCGCAGGATTGCCACGCTTGATACTCAGAGGGAAGCCCATATAGGCAGCATCATTCATAATAGTAGCCATATTATATATTTACCTCCTTTCTAAAATCAACCAATTGTGACGGAATAAGTCTCGCCAGCATCAATGGAGGCAGGCTGATATACATAAACATCATAGGCAGCCGCAGTATAACCCTCAGCGCCTTCAACACTAGACTGAGAACCCTGCTTTACAAACAAAGCAGTAACATCAGCATTAAGTGCACTGGGCATGAGGACTTTAGTAATCTTGCGGCCAGCAGGAACGGCAACAATAACCTTCTTCGCACCAGCGCCAGCGCCGAATGTGCCAAGAGTCTTTGCGCCAGTAGCATCCTTGTGGGCAAGCGCGCGGATATTAGTAGAATTCAGAGCCGCATCTGCTTCAGTCATTGGACCCCAGAACATATAACGGACACCTTTTAGTTCGCCAGAATCCTTGCTAGCAGTACCAGCAACAATCTTACCCGCAGGATAAGGATTACCAAGGTTAGTAACAGGAACAGTACCTTCATTATAAGTGGCCTTAGCAGTAATCTTCTTAGCAGTGGCTTCAGCAACTACACTCTCAAAAGTACCAGTCGCGGTAGACTTAGTACCAGTAACGCCAGTACAACTAACTTCCCAAGTCTGAGCAATAATACCAGTAGCAGGACCATAGGTATAACTACCAGTAGATAGAGCAGCAGTATAAGTCAAATTCTTCTTAGTACCAATCTCAAAAGTACCAAAACCGCCCTGCGCGCTGAAGGAAACAGCAGGATTAGACTTAGAAGGATTAGCTTCCTGAGCCATTAAAGAAGAAAGTACCTGCTCAACATTTTTGCCCTTAGCGGCAAACTTAGCAGAACCAGAAGGCTTAGCAAGAGTACCAATAGCAACAGTATAGGTAATATCGTCATCGAAATACACATTATCAGCACGATAATTGCCATCCATAGCCTTCCACTCACTATCATAAACATAGGCAGTATAGGAAGTCTTATCACCAGAAATTACACGCTTAACAATAGCGGTATCACCAATATGAAGTTCAGCAGCGCCAACAACTCGAGTAATAGCAGTGACATCGGTCTCTTCATTCTCGGGGACAACATCGAAATTCTGAGCGGCATCGCCACCAGCATATTTCAGTTCATCCCAAGTCTTAACACCATCACCAACTTTCATTTTACTGGTATCAGTCTCAATACCAACTTCGCCAGCCTTTAGAACTACGGTACTATTACTGTCCCAATTAGCCTTTACGTCATGACGGAGTTGAATACGAGTCTTCAGAGTAGGCATAAAATTATTCCTCCTTGATTATTCTTGTTCTTTAGAACATTTTATATTAGAAGTGACCAAAGCCACACTAATTTAGGTAATAGTAGCAGAACCACCATCAATGAATATACCATCAAGTGCTTCAGTAACACTATCCGCGACATTATCGTCATTGATAATCTTATTCATTTTATTGTCTGTTCCAACAACGTAACTATTCCAGCGATTATTTTTGGCATCAAATATACTAATATTTATACCAGCATAATTATATTTGTTTATCCACAAAAGTGCTTCATTCTCACTTTCAAATTGAGTTTTTCTAACAATAGATTTCAAGTTGCCTTTTTCATCATAATAACTCAATTCTGCGGCATTAGCATCATTATTGGTAATAATCAAACTTTCATTAGGAATGACACCTTGCGCAATGCCATTCTGAATTTTATTTTTATCAGCATAAGCAACATTGAACATACTTCATTCCTCCTTACACAGTTTTAGTTACCACATAGTATCTATCAACAAGATTCTGTTCATAACCTTCAGCAATAAATGTTGCGGGGACTTTTTTATTGAACTTACCGCCTTTGATAATTACTTCAGGTTCACCATCATTGATTTTGAAGTTAGACTCGCCGTTAGAAACATAAATACCACCATTGATAACAGTCTTGCCAGCATTCATATTATCATTTAACTTTCTCAAACCAATATTATAAGTTCCATCACTAACTTCAAAATACCCATCATTGATAGTCATCTCAGTACCATTATGAAAAATAGTACCATAGAACTTGCCACCATTGATATTAACAATACCATTATCATCATTTTTGATAATATAGAAGGCATTGATAAAAGTACCACCATTGATAGTCAATATACAAATTTCTGCATTTTGCCCATCAACATGACCATATTTGGGGTCAGTAGAATTATAATCCCAATAGCCATTTTCAATCATACTTGATACATTACCGGGCGCTTGGAAAATACCACCATTGATAGTTATCTCACCATGGTTTAGGATAGTATAAAAAGTATCATTCTTTTCATCAACTGTGCGAGTATAATTACCATTCTCAATAGTCATTTTGCCGCAGTTATTGATAGCAGGTTCAGTATTCTTATTACACTCAACACTACCATTACCAGTCAAAGTGAGTTCCCCACTTGTATCAACTTTCATAGGACATTTCTCATCATCAACAATAACCGCACTATTCATATCAAGAGTGATATTCTTATCAATATTCAGACTTTCGCCTTCAGAAAGACCACCACTCATCTTTACGGTAGCATTATTGACTACTGCGGCAATAGCATCGGAAGTAGTAGTATAAGTAACTCCATCAATAGTTGCTTTAGAACTATCAACAGTATCACCATAAATCTTGGTTACATCAAGACCACCGACACCAGAATATTTCAGCGCGCCCCAAGAATCAATACCATTGCCAACCTTGATTTGACCAGCATTAGCACCATCAAGGGTCACACATGGTTCGCCCACCGCAGGAACAAACTCATTCTTTATTGCTTCCCACTGTACTTCAGTTCCTCTGCGCAACTGGATAACAGTAGATAGAACTTTCTTATCCATTGTTTACCTCCTTATTCAATTACGCCGCCGTCAATAACCAAAGTAATACCAACAGTATCACTTAGTTTTTCAACTCCAATTTCGTTGACTTCCATGTGACCATTTTCATCAACGGAAACTTGATTTTTTTTATCGGAACTCAAAACTGCGCCAATAATATCCTTTGTAGCAACTTCAATTTGAACTAAATCACTATTGATATACTTCAAATCTTTATATGCAGTAGTACCATTGCCAATCTTCAGCTTACCAGTATCAAGTTCAAAACAAGGTTCACCCTCAGCAAGAACCGGATTTTTTTCTTCCCAATAAGACGCTAAATTACGACGAAATTTAAAAGTTGTTCTAATAACTTGTGCCATTT
>OQVQ01000463.1_pt1 | contig 19530 bp, 35 predicted proteins | sample 1691491 | NCBI WGS metagenome assembly OQVQ01 (sample SAMN03418252, study PRJEB22391) | human gut metagenome | biome: human-gut; feature: organic feature; material: feces | host: Homo sapiens | place: Tanzania | collected 2013-01
AAGGTTACCCGGCCTTCGGCGTGTAAGCTGTCCATAACTCTGCTGTTGAAGAGTCTGGCATGGTAAGCAACTAAGCCTTGAGGAACCATTTCGGTGGGAACCTGGCTGGCGATCTTGTAGTAAACCTTCTCGGCAATACCCTGATCGGCGTCGCGCTGGATGCGCTCTTTCATCATCTTCATGACGTCATTGCGCAAATCTTCGATCTTCTCAAACTGTCCGCCAGAAATTTCTTTAACGAACTCATCGTTTACTTCAGGAAGTACACGCTGTTTGATGGACTTAATGTGGAAGACGAAGTGGATTTTGTGACCGGCTAAGGGAGACTTGTGATCGGCAGGGAACTCGGCGTCAAATTCTTTGCTTTCGCCGGGCTTAAGGCCATAGAGGTTCTCTAAGAAACCGGGGATGTAATTGGCCGGAGAGAGTTCCATGGGGAAGTCTTTGGCTTGTCCGTCTTTGACGGGTTCGCCGTTTTCGAAGCTTTCATAATCAACGAAAGCGATGTCATTGGCCTGAAGACCGCGATCGGTAACATCTTCCAAAGTGGCACGACTAGCGCGGGTACGCTCAATGGCGCTGTCCACATCTTCTTCGGTAGGCTCGTAGCGCTCTTGCTCTACTTCTACGCCTTCGTAGTCTTTAAGATCTACGGTGGGGATAACTTCGAATTCGGCAGTGAAAGTGAGTTCTTCACCACGGTCGCCAGCTACCTTGGGGAACTGAGGATTGGAAACAACTTCGACCTTTTCCTGAGCAGCAGCTTCACTGAAAGCTTGGGAAATAAGGCTTTCCAAGACGTCGCGTTTGAGAATCTGATTGGGGATATACTTGCGACCCATGTAAGCAGGCACTTTACCACGGCGGAAACCGGGTAAAGAGAGCATTTTCAAGGCTTCTTTAAAAGCCTTGGCATAAGCCTGCTCGACGGTGTCGGCATCTACGACGACTTCCATACTGCGCTTAATGGGAGAGATCTCAGTCAGAGTAACCTTCATTTTTTCCTCCTAGAAAATCTTAGGACTGGCGGCGTTAATTCGTCCACCCCAAAAAAAATTATATTGAATAACTTCAATCGGAGCCCGCGTCGCTAAGGTTCACACATACGTTTATTACACGATATTTTTTACAGAGAAAACAAATAAGGACCACCTTTTCGGCGGCCCCTACTCGTTGTGGAGCGGAAGAAGAGATTCGAACTCTCGACCCTTGCCTTGGCAAGGCAATGCTCTACCGCTGAGCTACTTCCGCAAGCTCAGTTGGCAGAGCAGCTGACTCTTAATCAGTAGGGTGTGGGTTCGAGTCCCATCACACCGACCAATCTTCTGGAGCGACAGGAAGTAAAAATCAGGTCGGCGGCTCTTCTTCGGGGTGTCTTAAAATACGAAGAAACGCAAACTCCGCTGGCGTTGTAAGAGGGGACACGCGGTTGTTATCCGCCGTCGCGGTATTGTTATCCGTAGGGAATCGTTACTCGCCCTGTCTGGCTTGGCAATTGGGAGTCGGTTTGCTTCGACCGAAAACTATTGAAGTTGTTATCTCTACCCGACATCAGAGGGGTGGAAACGTATACTGCGTGCGTTGAGGAGTAGCTTCCTCGAAGAGAAAAGCTATCAGCAGTTTTAATGGCGGCTTAGTCAAGTGGTCAAGACGCTCGGTTCTCAGCCGAGAGACACGGGTTCGACTCCCGTAGCCGCTACCATAAAGGTTAAGCTCGGTTCTCCTTGTAAGAAAACCGAACAGGGAGTTACCCCTATAGGTAGCTACCTTGCGAGGGCACAAGGTACAAGTTGCCCGCGGTTGTTACAGGTTCTTCCGTATAACGAACCTGTCGGTTCTGAGTAACCGTAAGGAAAAGTGTTAGAAAGCTGGCGGCGGCGAAACAGATGCGTCTGATAAGTGTGAGTCCAGTAAAGGTGAGTATAAAATGTTTCCAGCTCAATTAAATGGGTGCGTAGTTCAAATGAGTAGAACGCTCGGTTGTCTCCCGAGAGGTTGAGGGTTCGAGTCCCTTCGTGCTCGCCATTATCCTTGTAATCAAAACAGAGAGCAAACTCATAGCAAGACCGAGTCGCTTTAAGCGGGGCGGCAGGGGAGTAAGGCATTAGTCCCTGTTAGTCAAACTCTTAGCTGAAGATGCCGCAAGGATTTAAAAAGATTTTAGATAGCACAAATCTTTACAAAATCTAAAATCTGTGTTATAATATATATAGAAAAGGTTAAGAAAGACCTTTCAAAAATCAATTCAAATGGCGCCTACCGCCTTACAGTAGGAGAAAGAGAGGCTATTATGGCTGCTACTAAGTTTACTGAGAGAATGGCAATGAATGAGGTACTCGCACTCTTCGAGGCACTTGAGGGTACTGAGACTCCTGTTTCCGCTGACCTTAAGGCTTTCGCTGAGGCAAGACTCGCAAAGCTCGACGAGAAGAACGAGAAGAGAAAGACTTCTGACAAGGCAGTTGCTAAGGCAAACGCTGATGCAACTCTTACTAACGCAATGGTTGCTGTCCTCGAGAAGGACAAGAAGAAGACTTCCGCTGAGGTGGTTGAGCTTCTTAAGGCTAAGGGTGTTGAGGTAACTCCTAACAAGGTTGCTTCTCTCCTTGGTAAGGCTGCAAAGGCTGAGAACCCTGTGGTTCTTGTGTCTAAGGACAGAGCAAAGGGCAGAGAGGTTAACTTCTGGGCTCTTGCCTAAGTAATGAGGGGGTTCATTCCCCCTCTTCATTCCAAAGAGGTGGGATATGTTACCGAAACTTTATAGCGGATAGAAAGCAATCCGCACGATAAAAGCCGAGTCTAATAAAGATAACCCGTATTCAATCTTCAATGTGGCGGCTTTAGAGGGGGCTATGAAACGCCTAAAACCAAATGCTTTTAAGCTATGGTGTTACCTAAATCGCCATCAAACAAATTATGAGTTTGGATTGAGTGCAGTCGATGCCTGTTAGACTTGCGGCATTGCAAAGAATACTTACCTTGCCGCCGTGAAAGAACTCATTGAAAAAGGGTATCTCGTAGAGGTTGAACTCTATGAAAACTTGACGGGGTACTTGTTTATCGAGAATGGGTACGGCGGCGAAGAGAAGACCTAAGAAAAATCAGAAATTGAACTCTTGTGGATTAAAATTTAATCCAGAAATAATACATATATTAAATAATATATATTATATAATATATATTAAATAATAATAATTAAAGGGGCGAGAGGTGTGTGAGCCAATTGTGGAAACCCTTTAAAGTCGGGGTAAGAATTGAGCAAAAGATTTAAGTCGGGGTTCAGTTGAATGGGGTAAAACAGAGAAAAAGATTTGTCGAATGGCGGCAGAATAGAGAAAGTTTTTTTCAATAAAAGATTTAATATATAATAAAAGGTTTTAGCGTCAAGCGTCTGGCGTTGAAATAAACCGATGAAAAATGCGGAATATAAAAGCTGGGAAGAGGTTGCGATAGTAGCGCCCAGTTTAAAAAGAAAGAGGTAAGTCCAATGCAGTAAGTAAGTTAAATTAAGTAAATTGTGTGAATTAGATAACGGCGATTAAAGCGGCTGGAAGATGCCGTAGTTTTAAGAATGAAAAAGGGTGAAGTAGGCTTGATGCGACGAGGAACCCAAGAGAAAAGAAAAGGTTAACCGAGAAGGCTCCTGCTGGTAGTAAACTGGCAGGAGCTTTTTTTAGTTTGAATAATAAGTTAAAAAAATTAATTAAAGGGGAAGGAAGGGGAAGGGAAAAGGGGAAGGGGTTAAAGGCGAAAGGGAAGGGGTGAAGGGGAAGGACGAATTGAGAAGCTCTATGGCGGCGACTCGAAAGCGAGGTGAACCCCGAAGGGGGAAGGACCAGAAGGGGAAAAACCATAAAGGAACTGTGTCGAAGGGGAAGGGGAAGAACAATAATAATAAAAGGGGAAGGGGTAAAAGAAAAAAGGGGAAGGGGAATAACGGCTAAATGGCTCCGAGTGCAACGGGAACCCAAGACGCCCCAAAGTTCGTGTGTCTAAGTCAAAGCCCTTAACCGACACAAATCTCTCCCTTCTCCCCAAAAATCGTGCCTATGAATTTTAGGGACTGCCCACCTTCGTAAGTAAAAGTCAATATTTCAACTCATAATTTTTTTAGTCATTTTTCTATTGATTTTATAATAAATTTGTGTTATAATAGAATGGGTTGAAATTTTATGGTCGGAACGCTATGAAAAAATCGCTCAGAATCGCAATTTTCCAGCCCTGATGCAGCTCCTGAGGTAGTTAAAATTTTTAACAAAAATGGTGCCGCGCCCTGCACGAACGTCAAGATTTTCACATGGTTTTTTTTCTAAGGTAGTAAAATATGGACTTTTCTCTAAATTTTTGGTATAATTAAAGGGGAAATATATATATAAAAAAATAATAAAGTGACGAAAACCTTGACAAAAAGAGGTCAAGTTGCAGCTCCTTTGCACTTTTAATTAAAAAATTTAACAAAATTGCGCCGCGGCGCGCAATAATTGTCAAGAACTTGACAGAATTTGTTAAAAAATTTAACAAAATGCCCGGGTCGCAGCTCCTACGTTGCAGCTCCTTTGGTCCGGGCTCCCACCCCACCACCCTTCCGGGCGCAGCTCCTTCGAAGTTGCAGCTCATTTGCAGCTCCTTGACGCAGCTCCTGGGACCGGTCCGCCCCGCACGGCGTCCCTCCTCGGGTCACCCCTCCGAAACGACTTAGTTAAACCTTTTAACGACCTTGGTTAAATCTTTTAACTTTAACGCTTTAAAGCGCTAAAGCAAAGCGCTCCCCCTGTATATTATACCATACAAATATTGACTCCGTATGAACGGGGCGTAAACATTTTGTGAATTAGTTAAAAATTTTAACAAAAGCCCGGGCCACGCGCGGACCTAGACTTGTGAAAACTTTAACAATCGGCCCGGGCCAATGTTAGTATAGACTAACACGTGGTTGTACTCCCCTCTTACCCTCTGCCTTCCGGTTTCTATATATATTATACCATACTTTCGCGGCATTGTCAATACCCTTTTGTTAGTAGAGACTAACATGTGGACCTTGGATCCGGCCCGGGTCATGGTTAAATTATTTAATTAAAATGGTTAAAAAAATGGGTGCTTAAAGCACCCACGTTACTAAGTAGTCGTGTATAACCCTGTCGGGATATACGTTAAGTATAGTATGAAATATTGGTTCAGGGAGAATAAAAACAGTAAGCGTTGAAAGTTCATTGCCGCCTGTCGGTGTCTCCTCGTCCATTGTGTAATAACGATAACCTAAGTAAATACAGTCATTTGTTTCTGTTAAGAAACTGCTATCATAAAGAAAATCGTTAACGTCATCAAGTCTAATATCATAAGGCGACATTTTGAAATAGTCCGCACATTTACGAGCAACAATTGAATAGCGATTGCTATTAATATAGTTGTAAATATCCTGTATGATTTTATCACGGTCTGACAAAGGGAATACAATTCCCTTTATCAGTGAATGTTCTATTGAATAACTCATTTAACTAACCTCACTTTCTTACGCAATTGATTTCGAGTTTACCGTCTGGAAGCGGCTTAGAATAGCCGTCTGTTATCTGAGAGTAAAACTCTTCCTTTGCCGCCATAATAGCGGAAATATCGTCCTCTGCGTTTGTTATCTCATATTTGCCGTTGTAGGGAGCGCCGCCCTCTGAGAGATAGAAAGTAAGAGTAACAACATAGTCCTTTGAGAATAGTTTTCTAATGGCTTTGTTCCAAGTCATTTTAATCAACTCCTTTACTATACTTATTATACCACATAGGGGCGAGAATGTCAACCCCTATGGATATAATTTTTTCTTTTTACAAAATGAACGGTTCATCGTCCTCCATTTCGTCTCTCATTCTTTCCTCTGTTACTTCTTCGACTTCAACGCAACAACCTGCGAAGTAGTCTTCCATTGCGTCCTCGTCCTGCTGTTCGTCCTCGTCAAGACAGCCTACGATTGAATCCTCTGCGTATTCATAGACCGCATCTTCGCAGTATTTGCGAACCTGTTCGATATCCTCTGCGATATAACCGTGAGTTTCATCACAACCACAGTAACCGTTAGAGAAATAACCTAAAAAATATTTAGCCATATTTATGACCACCTTTCCTTTACTGTAATTATATTATATCACATTCTATAAAAAATGTCAAGTCTTTTTTGTTAGTAGGGACTAACACGGCCCGGGCCATTGTTCACTGATTTAACTAAACCCTACGCGGATCTGGACCTGGGGTTGGTTAAAACTTTTAACTAAATATAAAATGCGGTCGGGCGACACTATTGCGCCGCCCTCGACTTTGTTAAATGAATTTAATAAATTCGGGTAAACTCTGCATAATTTTTTCTATTGCCGCCCTGTCTGTTTTCAGTCCTTCGGCTGTGATGATTTCTGTGCCGTCCTCCTGTCCTTTGCCTTTAACATAGCAACGGAAAGGGTCGTATAGTTTCGGCTCGATTTTTGCATAAACTTTTGACTTATACAACGCCGAGATTTTACAGTCATCGGAGGGGTCTTCCCCCTCCGAATCCTCCTTTTCCTTTGCCTTCTTCTTCTCGGCTCTTGCCTTCTCGTCTCTTGCCTTCTTCTCTGCCTTAGCCTTTGCCTTCTCCTCGGCAGTCTTCTCCTTCTCGGTCTTGGCTATGGCATAAGCCTCTGCCTCGTCCAGTCTGTCGTATGCCTTGATTGTCTTTGTCGCTGTCTTTCTGTCCTCATAGTCCTTTACAACGGGCTTGACGGTGAAAACGCACTCACGCTCGAAACCGTCCTTGTCCTTGACGATACCGCAACCAACGGCGATTTCAGAATTGCCGACTACGGAAACGCTATCCGCACCGTAGATTTCAGAAAAAACTGCAATGAGGTCGGCGAACGCTGTCTCACGAATTGCTGTCTTAATTGCTGTTGTGGTCTTACCCTCGAATACCTTAGCCATTTTATTCTCCATTCTCCACACACTTTAGGGGCGGTGTGGTGTTCCCTTACCTTCTATATATAGTATACCATAAGGGGCGGCATTTGTCAACCCCTTACGATATATTTTTTTGATTTAACAAATTGCCCTCGGCTTGTAGTATGTGCGTTGCATAGCCTTATGCTGTCGGAGTATTTTGTTAAATATTATGTTCTCTATAAGCACATCTTTTAAGCCTGTGTGTGCTTCCTCAAAATCCTCGATACCTGTTATATAGCGGTAGAGAATTTCGGCGGTAGAACGTACTTGACCATTCTTGCAAATATAACCCCTTTCGTTACACCAATTAATATATGTCTTTTGCTTGCAAATTGTTTGCTTTGCCATTGTCATAGTACACCAAATAGGCATATTATAGGGGAAAAAGTACGACTTACGACCATAAACGGCGGTTGCTGTGTTGTCAAGTTGGTTCTTGTCAAATCGTGCATTGTGGGCGACTACTGCGACTATGTTATACTTTTTAATCAACTCCCACATCTTACGGTGAGCGGTGGCAAATCGAACCATTGTTCTGATACCTGCCTTTAACTCGGCTTCATACTGAGGAAGCTTGTTTGCATAGTACGCTGTTTTCATTAACTCACGCATACCGACATAGACCTCATAGATAACATAATTAACAGTCTCGTATACAGTACCGTGACGGTCAACAACTGCCATACCTAAATCGTACACAAAACCGTTTTCGAGTGTGCCGCAAGTTTCAGTGTCAACCATAAGATAATAGTGCTTGGGAATAGCCATTGTAAATCAAGTCCTTTCGTTCTTTACTGTATATATTATAGCATAAAAATTTGGTGTTGTCAAGGGGTATCGCATTATTTTTTTTATTTAACCAAACCCTTTCGACCGTCTACTCGCTCCGAGTTTACACGCACTTTATGGTTGTATTTAGTTAAATATTCTGCCGAACCCCTTTCGACTTTCTATTGTGGTTTGTGTTACTCTTTTAATCCGCCCCTTGACTACATTAATATTATACCATATTTTCGCCGCCGTGTCTACTGGCAATATGCACAAAGTTTCCTAACAATAACGACCATAATTTGTGCAATCTGCCGGCGGCCCGGGCCATGGTCAAAACTTTTAACTTATTCATAAAAAGAAAGTTGCGGATTACTCCGCAACAATCTCGAATTTCTTAATTCTTTTACCGAAAAAGCTTGGTTTCAACATTGTGTTTATTGCTTCTTGTACCTCGTTCATTTCTACGGGTTCGGAATTTGTTTTTATTACCTCGCCCGTGTCAAGTGTTATGATGATATTCCAACCCACAAAAACATCTCCCTTTATTCTTGTTATGCCGCCTATTCCCTCTATTGCTCTCATTATTTTTTCTTCTTCATTTGCAGTAGGGGGACACCACGATTCACTTGCGTCATTCCAAAAATAGCAACCTGTCTTCCTAACTCCATAATCGGAAATAGTTTCTTTGTCGCACTGCTGTCGAAATTCCTCTACGTCTCCAACATAGATGAAATAGGATTCGAGAAGTGTGCATTTGTGAAAGTTTACATCGAAACAATATACATTAGTCATATTTATGACCACCTTTCTTAATTTCTATATATATTATATCATAAAAGGGGTGAGTTGTCAACCCCTTTTAGAAAATAAATTCTGTACAACAGTACAAACATTTATGAGAATTTTTGTCTATTCTGCCACCACAACAGGGGCAAACCAAAGCAACTATCGGTTCTGTATTGTCAAGTGTTTTAACTTCTTCAATCGGTTTTTCTTCTTCAACTTTTGCGTGTCTCTGTTCATACTCTAAGTTAAAAAGGGCGGTGCCGATTATATCGGCAATATCACAACCGAGACAAGAAGAATAATAATAATTTTTATCATTCTTTGTAAACTGATTTATCATAAACGGTTCATCATTATAAACTCGCTGAACTGCCGCAAGTACATCAATTACGGTATAGCCCGAATAATCAGAAAGTTCCTCGGCGGTCATACAATGATATCGTTCCTCTATACTCTCAGTAATTTCCTTTTGTACATTGAGTATAGGAAGATTAAACCCCTTTTTCCTTAATCTTTTAAATATATTCATATGGTACACTTCCTTTCTATATATAGTATACCATATCTGCGCCCACTTGTCAACCCCTTTTTGTTAGTAAGGACTAACACGGCCCGGGCCATCGTCAACATATTTAACAAATTCCATCGGGTCCGCGGACCGGCGCCCAGTTAAATCTTTTAACTAATTAGGGCAAAAGAAATGACCGCCGAAGCGGTCAAATCTTTTAATCAATGTCGTCACCCTCGACCTCGAACTCGAAGTCGCCCTCGGTGTCCTCGGTGTCCTCGTCCTCGAAAATGCTCTCGTCCTCGGTGTCCTCAACACTCTCGGTGTCCTCGGCTACGATAAGGGAATAGCCCTTGCCTACTCTACCCTTGCCGCCTACCTTGTAACCCTCGACAACGGAGAACATACCGTTGTCAACCGCCGCACGGCAGATTGCGGAAATCTTAGAGGGGTGAAGCTCGGACTTAGCGAGTGCCTTTATCTCGGATACTGCATAGATTGTGTTAGGCTTCATAACCTTAGCGAACTCGGAAGCGATAGCAAGGTTAGCCTTAGTGTTCTCAGACTTCATCTTGTCCTTGCTTGCGGTCTTGCCGTTGAGCTTGGCAAGTGCGTCCTTAGCCTTGTCTGTTACCTCAGCGGAAATGTTAGCCTTGATAACTGCCTCATAGAAAGCCTTGTAAGTGATAGTCTTGTTAGCCATAGTATTCTCCATTCTCCAACACTAAGCAGTTGGCGGCTTATTCATTGTGGGGTTTGGGCGTTTCCCTCACCCTCTGTTATTATTATACCACCTTTTGGGCGGTTTGTCAAGTGGTTTCGAGATATTTTTTTCTTTTAACCAACTCAACATATTTTTGCGGTTTATGGGGGTTCACACGCACATCTACAAAACCGCCGTGCGTTCGCTCCACTTAATTTATATAGCGGTGCTGGCTCTTGCTGATTTAATGGTCTTACTCGTCAAGTATTCTGACACACTATACGCTTTGCCTACCAGTGCCCTCGGAGTTATTTACCACCGCTTTGAGTAGTGGGGTTTTCCCTCACCCTCTATATATATTATATCATACTCGGAGCGATTTGTCAACCCCTTTCGATATAATTTTTTCTTTTAACTGTAAGGACTGGGGAGAGGGCAGGGGACGTATAACCGACTGGAAGCCGATATTTCGACCGCCATATCCCTTTGTCTCCCTCAACCTTACAAGTATATTATACCATATCTGCCGCCGTTTGTCTACTGGTAAAATGCACAAACCTCATCAACATTTATCACATAAAATTGTGCAAATCGCCGGCGGCCCGGGCCACTTTAACTGACTAAAGCGTGCGCGGATCCGGCCCGGGCCTTGGTTAAATTTTTTAATTTAATCAATTCAAAAGTAAACCGCCCCGAAGGGCGGCGAAGCAAGTTAAAAGATTGTACGTTTACGGTAAGGGTGTTTAATTATATCATTTTGATATAATTCTAACAAATGAACCGCTTCACCCTTTAATTTATGGTTTAATGCTCTAACTATATAGGAATATTCAAGCATTGTTAAACCATTTACAAAAGTGCCGTCACCCTTTTTATTTTTATTTTTCATTTAACAAAACCCCTTTCGTGGGCGGTCGCTTATGCAACCGCCTTTAATACTCCGAGTATATTATCTACATCATAAGCACCAACGCCCCATTTATCACGGTTCGGCTGTTCATCATCAAAGAGAATACCGCTTGATATTTCGTGCTTTGGTGTGCCGTAAGGGACAATATACAGATTGTTGAACTTTACGGACTTTAAGTGTTTAGCAAGCCATTTTCTTTTGCTGTCGGCTACTCTTGCATTGTATTCATCAGTACCCGACTTTGAGAGCCAAGAGATTATGTTAATTATATAACCTTTTCTCTGTAAGCCGTTGAGAAGTCTTGCAAGTGCTGACATATTCACGAGGGGCTTTGCTATGTCATACGGTCTTGTGTTGCCATTGATTAAATCATCAAGCCAACCGTCAACACCATATAAATCAGCGATTGTACCGTCCATATCAAAGTTAATTATTTTCTCAGTCATTCTAATCGACCGCCTTTCCTTTACTGTAATTATATTATAACATACTTTTCTGAATTTGTCAACCCTTTTCAGAAAATTTTTTCATTTAACTTTTAGCCCACATAAGCCTTGCAAGCAAGGCGAGCGGACTGGCGAGCCTTACGGCGAACTTTACGAATGAGGGCAGTTTTGCCGAGGAAGTCCCCTGCGTACTTGCCGAATGTGTTTTTCTTGTAAGCATTACCTTTAGTCATATTGATGACCGCCTTTCTCTTAACTCTATATATATTATAACATACTCACACTGATTTGTCAACACTTTTCAGAAAATTTTTTTCAAAGTTGTTAGCACGACCTAACACGGCCCGGGCCACTTTCTCGCTTTAAAGTGGTAAAGCGCTGGATCCGCCGCGGTCCGGTTTAGTTAAAACATTAACCTATTGCGGCGACTGTTTCACGTGAAACATTGCGGCGGTTTAGTTAAATCTTTTACATCGAGGGGCGAAAAAGTGGGGCGAATTTCTTCGCCCCTTTAGTTAAATAAATTCAATTTCTGTGGCGTAATTTTTAAGAATACGCCACGCCTGTATTGGTGTCCACTTTGTAGACTTATGTGTCTTGAATACAGAAAGTAAAATTTCGTATTCAATTAAAACATCTGACAAACCTGTGTGCTCCTCGATAAATTCAGTTAAACCTGTTAAATATCTGTACACAATTTCCGCTTTATACTGAAAATTTCCCTTTTCTGTTACATAGCCATTATCACGGCAGAAAGTGAGATACTTTTTAGTTAAAAGTCTTGTGTTTACTATTCCTGTGATAATATCACGAAATTCAAAATTGAAATCTGCGAACCTATCACCGAACAGACGGAACAACGCATTTTTATCAAAGGTTACGTTGTAAGCGTAAATTATTTTAACCTTATGCTTTTTAACGTCCTTTTCAAACATCTTGAAAAATTCGTTAGTACCTAAAGCAAGATACTTTCTTTTACGCTTTGGCTTGCCGAAATCGGCGGTCATTTCTTCAATGTTCTTGTGGTGCATTTCAACGCAAATATCGGTCTTTATTGCGTTGTTTATGTTCTCAAAGAAGTATTGCGGTAAAGCGATTGAACGCTTTTTGTAAATCTTGCCTGTTCTGTCTGCTATGATATAGCCGACATTGTAGGGGCGACAAGTCTGCTGTCCCTCTACATCTAAAACTATAAACTTTTCTCTTGCCATTGCTGACACGTCCTTTCTGTATCTTATGTATATATTATACCACAACAGAAAGTAAATGTCAACCCCTGTCGGATATTTTATTTTCTTTTAACAAATCCCTTTCGGGGCGGAGAGTTTAACTCTCCGCTTTTTTGGCTTCTGCTTCGGCTTTTGCTTTTGCCTTTTCCGCTCTTGCCTTTTTGTCTCTTGCGATTTTCTCGGCTTTTGCTTTTGCCTTTTCCTCTGCCTTTTTCTCGGCTTCGGTCTTTTTTACTTCGTATGCTTCGACTTCATCAAGGCGGTCGTATTTGTCAATTGTTTTTGTTGCGGTCTTACGGTCTTTATAGTCCTTGATAACTGGCTTTACAGTAAAGCATATTTCCTGTGTAAAGCCGTCCTCTGTCTCAACATCGTCAAAACCTACTGCAATTTCAGAATTGCCAACGATTGAAACACGGTCAACGCCGAACTTCATTGTTAAAAGTTCAAGCAAAGTCTGAAAAGACTTGTCACGAACATCATTTTTGAGGGCGGTCATTGACTTAAATTCTTTTTCTTTTAACATAATAACTCCGTTCTGCAAACACCTTGTGGGCGGTCTGCCGTTCCCTTACCTTGTATATATATTATACCACGCCCAGACGGAAAATGCAATAGGCAAAATGCACAAAGTTCATCAACATTCTCGCCTTGTTTTTGTGCAAATCGCCGGGCGGCCCGGGCCAATTTCTGACTTTAAATCGCTAAAGCGCGGGCCCGGGCCATGTTAGCATTGACTAACATTATGCCAATGGTAAAGGGGCATTACTGCCCCTTTGGTTTAATTAATTAACTTTTTCTTCGATATATAGAGCGATAACTTCAACAAATAAATTAATTATACCTGTTATTGCCGCAAAAGCAACTATTATCTGTGGAGTGTAAGCGAGGGGAGTAAATAAATTAACTAAAGCGAAAGAACCCCACGTTACAAGATACTTTACTCCTAAAAAGATTGGAGCGGTGAGAATGCCTGTGGCAGTCGGGTGGTCGTTACCTTTCAGACTTCCCTTTGCTGAAAAGAGGGCGGCAATGATAACCAGTGAGATAGTAACAAATATAGTCATAATTTTAATTCCTTTCGGTTTTTAGGACTTGAACCTGTCCTTTACTGTAATTATATTATATCACATTTCTGTGATTTTGTCAAGCGGTTTCGAGATATTTTTTTCTTTTAACCAACTCGACTTTTGGTCGGAACGGCGAGATTTGAACTCACACTCTTTTGCTTATCAGGCAAATGTTTTACCATTAAACTACGTCCCGTGCCACCCTACGGAGTAATTTGTATACCGCCGTCAGACCTTTCGACCTGTTAGGGCGTGGGCGGTCGTGAGATTGTATAATCATTCAATCCCCGTAAGGAAGGTTTCATATCTCCCTCTCACTATATATATTATATCATATTCAGATTGATTTGTCAACCCTTTTCGATATAATTTTTTTATTTAACTTTTGGCGCGCGAAGTAAGGTGCTACCTTACAGTAATTAAATTAATTAACCACTCACGGATTTGGTTCGCGCATATAATTTAGTGATTGGGAGATTACGGACACGGCGACGTTTTTACGGGGCGGTTCCTGTCCCTCCTTGTTATCGGCGAGACCCGTCGTGCGGTTCTTTATCTCTCCCTCTCACTATATATATTATACCACATCAACCCCGATTTGTCTACTGGCAAAATAACCAAACCTCATCAACATTTCGGCGGACTTTTTGTGCAAATCGCCGGCGGCCCGGGCCTTGCGGCCGAAATGGTTAATTATTTTAAATTAACCATTTCTTGTTTTTCCTGATTGCTTTTTCTGTCTGCTTGTACGAATATTCTTTTGCAAACTTTTCAAAAGAGATTGCGTCACCGATGATACAACCGCCGATTATAGTATAAACAAAAAGTATAAACGTTAATATGAGCAAACCAATGCAAATACCATTACGCAAATTAGCGTCCCACATTCCACCACCAATAGCGGCAGTAATAGGGAAAAGCGTGAAAGTAAGCCCATACCACGAGAAAAACTTTATAGTCCTCATATAGCGGTTATATGCGGCATTACAAGGGGAATATTTAATTTCTTTCATTATAATCAACTCCTTTACTATATATATTATATCATAGTAAAAGGAATTTGTCAACTACTTTTTGTTAGCAAGGACTAACACGGCCCGGGCCACGACTGCGCTTTAAAGTGCTAAAGTGAGGAGCAGGAAGAAACCGCCCCAAAGGGCGGCAATTCTTTTAACTTATTCCTCGATTGGTTCACATTCAACGTTAATTTCCGTATAGTCAATAACATTGTCTATAAAGCAATTTGCGAGTTCGTCAAGTATTTCTTTTTCTGTCGGTTCGTGGTCGAACTCAATATCATCAAAAGTCTGTGATACACTGAGAGTTATTAAGTATTTCATTTTCTCAATTCCTTTCTTTGCGGTTATCTGTTGAAGATAACCGCTTTATTTTCGTGGTCTACTGTTACATTCTTGCAGTGAATACGTCCGATAGCGTGTTCTTTCGCTCTTGTAATGTATTCGCTTTCACGATTAGGAGAAATGCAAGGCGGAATAACCATTACAGTATAGTCGGGAAATTTACGATTGAACATCGAATTAAGTGCTTTTGTGTTAAACATAATATCATTTCCTTTCGTTCTTTACTATATATATTATATCACATAAAAGGGATTTTGTCAACCCCTTTTTAAAAATTTTTTCATTTAATTATATGATATAAACCTACTCCGAAAATATAAAGAGCAAATATGCCGCATAAACCGAAAAAGATACGACAAGACCAAAGGGCGGATTTTTGGGCTATATCACAAAGCCACTGATAAGTATTACAATTAACTTTTCCCCTTAATGCCCTTGCAATTAAAGCAGGGACAAAAAGGAAGATAACAAAGAGCCACATAATAATTTTAGTTGCTAATAACATTTTATTTATCCCCTTTCATCGGAAGGCAGTCATGTCTAACGAAATAGCTGTTACATCTGTGACAGATAACGAAAACGCCCTTGTCTGTGTATGCTCTATATGCGTATGGTCTTTTATAAGTAACAATAGGGTGTTTACACCATTCACAATGATTATAGAATTTGAATGATTTCATTTTAATCAACTCCTTTACTATATATATTATAACACATAGCAAGGGAAATGTCAACACCTTTTTGTTAGTACGTGCTAACGCCGGCCCGGGCCGCTTCGCCGCACTAAAGCGGCAAAGCATTTAAATATATATTGTTAAAATTATATCAAAATCCTCATCAAAAGATATTTCGGAATACTTAACTGTTTTATCAAAAACAGGACGGTTTTTATCCCAAATGTTGTAAACACTAAATTGGTCAAGTATATTGTCCTCTGTATCATCATCTCTATCATAATCTGAGTCAGATATTTTAACAAAAACCCAACCGCCTATTACTAATAATAAGTCACGTACTTTCATTCTTCTCAATTCCTTTCGTTAAAAGAAATTCTTAACTGTCATAAACAGATTGAGTGTTAAGAAAATGCCATTGATTAACGCACCGCTGAGAACTTTATTTTTCATACTGTCTATAAGTCCGATACTGGACGACAGAACGAAACAGGGAGCGGAGAGCGGCGAACCTACACCACAAAGGGCGGCGGCAATCGCACAAAGGAAAACGGTCACATAATCAATTTTTCTGAGTTTCATATTTCATTGCCCTTTCTATCCACTTTAAAATCAAAAGTGCCCTCTAAATGAGTATTGTTAATAAAAGTATTATATACTTCATTATACAGTTTTGTTCTGTCCTCTTTAGTGAGTTCGTCACCATTTTTGATTGATAAAGTAATATTGTAATTAGCTTTCATTTAATCAAGTCCTTTCGTTCTTTACTATATATATTATAACACATAGCAAGAAGAATGTCAACACCCTACAATAAATTTTTTCTTTTAACTGTTAGCACGACCTAACACGGCCCGGGCCGCCGCCAAGTTAAATCTTTTAACTAAATATGCAAAAATGGAGCAGGGGCGATTAATCGCCCTTGCCCTCACTTTCATCAAAATCCGCCTTTGCCTGTTTTCTCGCCTTTTCTTTCTCAATCAGATTGAGAATGTAAGCGGTGAACTGTTCACGGTCAAGGCGAAAAGTCTTGACTTTTCCCTTTTTAATCTGTTTTACTGTTACTGGCATTAAAATCACTTTCCTTTCAAAACATTAAGCGGAAGAAATTCCACTGTGAGAAATCGCCGTAGTTTGTGTTGCAAATGTCATTGTGTATGTTCACATCAATGAAACTTGCAACAAGCCAAACTGCAAAAGCGATACAAATTAAAAGTCCGATGTTGTCCCAACGTACTTTAATCTTTTTCATTTCATCAAGTCCTTTCTCTTAACTTTCTATAATAATTATATCATATTTTTCTTTAAAAGTCAATAGTCAAATTGCACAAATTTTGATGTTGAAAACTCGGCTTAAAGTAAGCCAAGTTTTCTTAACTGGATACGGTCGAGAGATACTTCTCTGTTATAATATGTAACGTTGCACTCGCCGTCCGTGTCTGCTTCTCTCTCGGTTATCCGAGCGAATACCTCTGCAAGAGTGTCACACTCTGCAACCACGTCTGCACCCTCGTATAAATCGACCACCACAAAATTTTTCTTATCCATAATCATTCTCCTTTCGGGGTTGCCCCTCTTGTTTTCCTTACATATATATTATACCACGTCAAAACGGGTTTGTCAACTACTTTTTTGAAATTCGGCACAATGCACAAATGGGGTTCACATCAGCATAAGTTTTTGTGCAAAATGCCGGTTGCGGCCCGGGCCATCGTCAAAACATTTAACCAATGCCGCGGCGAAAAAGTGGCGAGAGTTTTTCTCACCACTTTATTGTAAATTCTTTTTCTGATAGTGTAACTTTGCAATTTTCATTTGTAAAATAATTTACAATATATCCCCATTCTGCGTGGGGATATTTGTCTGTACTGATTGTATAAGACGTTTTGCCCTCTTTTGCGGCAATTTCTGCCAATCGTGTTATATAATTAATAGCGTACTGATTTTCATTTTTTCTATACTTTTCTGTTATTTTTCTTAACTTATCTCCGAGTTTCATTTAATCAAATCCTTTCAAAGTGTAATATCATACTTGAACTGTACGAACTGCCGTTCTGCCTTGCACCAATAACACCACATTGTCTTTATATGACCGTCGGGCGTTCTCCGTGCTGATGTTTTCGGTGCGGTCTGTATTGTCTTACAAACTGGACATTTAAAACGTCTGAGAGTTACATTTCGCTTTTTCATTATACTTTTTCTCCTTATACTTATTTTTATTTTCTTTGCGTGTTACTGGATTGACCGTCCATTCATTACGGAACTGCTTGAAATATGCTTTGCGTTCCTTTTTACTCATTTTTTCTAACTCTTTCATTTTCTCACTTCCTTTACTATATATATTATATCATATCGGCAAATAAAAGTCAATAGAAAGTTGTTAGTATCTACTAACGCGCCGCCCGGTCCATTATTAAACTATTTAACTAATTGGAGCAGGAAGAAAGGGCATTAAGCCCTTTCTTTGTTAAATATTTCATCGAACTTCTCTTTTGAAAGTATTTCGTCTTTATATGGTGCTCTAACTTTTCTGTCAGACGGTTTAATTTCAAAAGTTTCATCGGGTTCAATTCCCTTTACATATTCTTTGCGAACATAGAATGATTGACCGTTTATTTTTTTACCGTCTTTGAGCCACCAAAAAATAACTCTGTAATAACTTTTGTTAAAAATTTTGGCTCTAATCTTGTTTATTTCCTTAATGCTTATCTTGATAATGAAAAAGGGAATAATCCAAACAGTGCCGAGAATGATTTGTGCCCAGTCCTCGTCAAATATATCTGCAAGACAGAAAACGAAGAAAACACCGCTCCAAATTAATATGCCAATGAGAATACCGATAATAATAGTTGTCATAAGAACAACCCCTTTCTTAATTTCTATAATAATTATACCATATGAATTGGAGTTTGTCAACCCCTTTTTGTTAGCAGTAGCTAACGCCCGCAGCCCGGGCTCAGGTTCCTGAGAGCCGAGCTTATTCGGCGAAGTCATCATCGCCGAACTGCTCGACCATATCCCAGAACTCAGCTTCTGAGGAGCAGGCGAACTCAGCGCCGTTGATTTCACAGCACAATTCGCCGTAGGCACGGAAAAGGATAGCGTTCGGGGCTTCCGCAATGACCTCGAAGCGGCTTTTGACATATTCTCTGTGGTTCATATCTCGAACCCCCTTTCTGTATACTATTATACCACGGCGGCACGGAAAAGTCAACCCCTTTTTTTGTTAGTATGGACTAACTCTTGTTAGTATCGGCTAACGCCGGCCCGGGCCATCCACTTCACTGCAGTAAAGCGCTAAAGACATGTCGGATCCGCGCATCGTGTTAGTATGTGCTAACAACTACATTGATTTTTTTTCAAAATCCTGTTGACAAATGGTCTGAGAAGTGATATAATAATAATAGAGAAAAGGAAAGGCGGTGTACATTATGATGTACGATTATACAATTTTTACACAGTTAGCAAGAGAAAGCAAGACTAATGAAGAATTAGTTGAAAAGGTAAAAGCCCACGGCGGCAATGCTACTTTCAGAAATGGTGAAGTGTGGAGCGGTTCAAGTGACCGTTTCGGATATACTGCATTTAGTGCAGAACTCACAAACAACGGCTTTAAAACTACAATGTATTAATCAATACAAAATAAATTGAAAAGGGTTGATTTGAATGTTAATTTTTAAAGTTTTTTGCCTCGTTAATGTTCTTATTCTTTGTTTTATTATCTTTTGCGGTGTTAAGTCCGCAATAGCAAAACATAAGGGAAATACAAAGCTTGTTGAAAAGTGGGGCACAATTGGCACTCGTTCTTTTGCGAGTTGGATTACTGGTTTATTTCTCATTTGGGGTATCGGCTTTATGTATGTTTGTATAATGATACTTGACGGACAAATAACATTAAGTTAAATGAAAAAATTTTCAAAATCCTATTGACAAATATAGTCTGATATGCTATAATAAATATAGTAAAGGAGTTGATTACAATGATGAAAAAGTTCGTAGATAGTTTAATCACAAAGTACGGTTTTTACCACTGGTCTGTTAAGTTGTTAATACAACACTCTAAATTTTAACGTTTTAAGCAACGAAATAGTTCTTTGAAAATTTGCATATCTCATTG
>OQVQ01000465.1_pt1 | contig 19524 bp, 17 predicted proteins | sample 1691491 | NCBI WGS metagenome assembly OQVQ01 (sample SAMN03418252, study PRJEB22391) | human gut metagenome | biome: human-gut; feature: organic feature; material: feces | host: Homo sapiens | place: Tanzania | collected 2013-01
CCTTTACATCAAGTGCAGTACCTGCACTTTGCCCAACATAGGGCGATAAACAAAGATAAACCGTTGCTTGAGAGTATAGCACACGGATTATTGATAGCATATGGGGAAACACTACACATTACACATTAAACATTAAACTTGTGCAACCGATTGCACAACTTCTCAATCACTTTTCTACCCCAAAAGGAGGCAACCTATTCATTATTCCTCTATCTTTGCAACATCAGCAGTTATTTAGATAAGCATAGTTAGTTAATGAAGTAAATTAGAAATGAGTTAAAGGAATTAAAGAAGTTACAGCAACCACGGGAACATAGTATCCCATGAGCTTGCGAAACTTCTTTAATTCTCTAACTTGCAAATCAATTTCAAACTTCCAACCAGGCACAGTAAATTAACTAAAACCTAAATTATAATGAAAAAGTTTATTCTATCATGCATCGCACTCATCGCTATGCCTTTGTCGATATTCTCACAAGGATGGCCAGCTAATTATGGCGGCGTGATGCTCCAGGGATTCTATTGGGATTCTCAAAAAGAAACAAATTGGAAAGTATTAACCAACCAAGCCGACGAACTATCGCAGTACTTCGATTTGATTTGGGTACCTAACTCAGGCACACCATCAAGTTATTACCACAACCCAACCTCTTCAAGCATGGGCTACGACCCTTGCTTCTGGCTTCGCCACAACTCAAGCTTCGGCACAGAAGATGAGCTTCGCACAATGATTGCCACCTACAAGGCTAAGGGTACCGGCATTATCGAAGATGTTGTTATCAATCATAAGAATGGTCTCAGCGACTGGTGCGACTTCCCTGCAGAAAACGTAACGGGCAGAAACACAGGCAAGGAATACAAACTGTCTTGGACGTTAGCCGACATTTGCAAAAACGACGAATGTGCTAACAAATACGAGGATGGCGTTCAGAAATACCTTGTTACAGGAGCAGAAGATACTGGCGACAATTTCGATGGCTTCCGCGATCTCGACCATACTTCTGCCAATGTTCAGCGCAACGTAGACGTATATCTCGATTTCCTTCTCAACGAACTTGGCTATGCTGGTTTCCGCTACGATATGGTCAAGGGCTATGGTGCCGAGTATATAAAGAAATACAACGATGCCTCACAGCCACAATTCTCGGTAGGCGAATATTGGGACAATAAAGATAATATTGCAGCCTGGATTCGTGGCACACAGTTCACCTCTGCTGCCTTCGACTTCGGATTGCACGATGCCATGCGCAACTATTTCAACAACAGCAGTTGGGATATCGCCGACAAGGGAAACGCTGCCGACCCAAGCCTTAGCCGCTATGCCGTAACCTTCGTCGACAACCACGACACCTATCGTGAAGCCGACACAAAGGTTAGCAACAACATTCTTGCTGCCAATGCCTTCATCCTCGCTTTGCCAGGCACACCTTGTATCTTCTGGCCTCATTGGACTGAGTATAAAGCAGAACTCGCAAAGATGATCAATGCTCGCAAGGCTGCAGGCATCACCAACACCAGCAAGATAATTCATCAAGCAAAACATGGCAATGGCTATGTTACCATCGTCGAGGGCGACTACAAGAACATCCTCGTTATCTGCGGAATTGCTGAAGGCATAGACGACATGCTGAAAGATTACGACTGCATCTCGACGGGCACAAACTATGCTTATTACATCTCAAAAGAGAAACCAGCTGTGGCTGAAGGTGGCATAACCATCTATGTAAAGTCGAGCGATGCTCCAGCCTTATTCGTATGGGAAGACGATGATAACAAGCTCAATGGCGAATGGAACTATGTGAAAGACATGCCAAACTATTGTTTCATCGACAACGAATGCTATTATTACCAAACTTTCTATCCAAAATCAGGCAAGTTCAACCTCATCATTCGCCATGGTAGCAATCATACTGGAGATATAAATGGCATTAAATCTAACGCATACTTCACCTACGATGGCAACACAACTGCCAACGACATCACAGCCTCTATGTCGGGCAAAAAAGTTCAAGCCATGCCATCATGCCCTGAAAACGAATTGTGCGCCTACTTCGAAGCCTCAGGCACCGACTATCCAAACGTAAACGTATGGGCTTGGGATGTTAACAATAAAGATTTCAACTATACAGGTGGCAATTGGCCTGGCGCACAAGCCACATGGCTTGCAAACCTTCCTAACGGCAACAAACTTTGGAAATGGACAACATCGCTATCGTCGACACCTTCTCATATTATATTTAATGATGCACAAAAAGAGAATGCAAAGCAGACTAAAGACCTTGCTTTCACTAATGGTGGCTACTACACCCCAAGCGGACTATTTGCCATTACATATTCGCCTGTAGATGAGGAGAGCGCAAAAGAGATTGCTCTTCGTGAATTCACATCTGGTCAGTTTGCCACCATCTGCTTGCCATACGATGTCACCACATACGAATTAAAGACCCTTGGCGGTAAATTCTACAAATATTCGAGCGAAACCGATGGTGTACTCTATTTCTCTGAAGCCACATCCCTCCAGGCATGGTTCCCATACGTATATATAGCATCTGTATCAGGACGAGTTCTCAATAATTTAACTACCAAGACTGCCATTAATGGCACTCCACTAAAAGTAACCCATGGCAACTTCACCTTCGTTGGCACAAGCACCCAGAAAACCCTCGTTTCCAACGACCAAACCACATACTATGGCTACAAGCTTGCTGACGGCACATTTGTAAAGGTAGGAACAACTAATGGTGCAAAGATTGGAGCTTGGAAGTGCTACTTCACCACCCCAACAGCCAAGGCTGCTACAGCCAAGAGGAGCATTTTCGAGGGCATAGCCACAGGCATCCAGACTGTCAAAAACCTCATCAACCACTCTTCTCATGACATCTACACCATCGATGGCAAGAAGGTTTCTGACAGCAACCTGCCAAAGGGATTATATATTTATAATGGTAAAAAACTCATAATCAGATAAGACACATGAAACAGAAATATTTTAAGCCAACGATAACAGTACATACCATTCAACTATCGTTAATGGCAGCTTCGGGCACAGACGTTTCATCTTCGAAGCCAACGACAACCGTAGACAACGGTGAAGAACTTGGAAGCAAACACTTCGACTTCTTCGATGAGGAATAAATAAATGTCCACCACCCCTACACAAAAAGGCATGTTAGACCATCGCTCTAACATGCCTTTTTCATAGTCTCAATTCTCTCCTTACTCTTTTATTTTGTCTATTAACTCCATAGTCTAATTATTATATGATTTAATTATATATCATTCCTTTTATTGAAAAAACGTTTGAATTGCAAAGTTATTGCTTGGATGTATCGTTTTTGTTCACACCTTACTTAAATAATTAACAAGAATCATAGCTAATCTATGAATTAAATAATATTTGATTGTAATCATATTGACATTTGATTGTAAGTAAAAATATGTTTGCTTGAAAGCATAGATAAATTTGATAGAAAGCATAGATTGCCCGAAGCATAACTTCGTTAACACATAAAGTCACTTAAGAAACTGACTGAAAGCAACTTACTAAATCAACACTCCTAATAATTATCAAATTTAGTAATAATATAGATTTCTCTTGATTTCATTAAGAAAATGCGCGACAAACATTGATAATGTTTGCAAGCATAGATAGCTTACTATAAAAACACATTATCAGGTAATTAAATAAAAATACCATAAAATCTCTTTTGTGCCTTCATTAACCCTCAGCAGAAACTCAAAAAAATAAGGTGCATCATTCAACGCAGGTTGGAATGATACACCTTATTATATTATAGTGTGTGGAGATAAAGAATAGAAAGAATTACTTCTTTTTCTCGTCCTTTTTGTCTGTAGCCTTACCCTTGTAAGCCTTGTTTAGTCCAGCAATGATTTCGTTGGTGATATCGTAAGCCTTGTCAGCATAGAGGAGGTTGTCGCCCTGCTTGCTGAAGATGATGCTATACTTCTTGTCTTTGTTGTAAGAAGCGAGATAATGCTGGATGCTATCACGAAGAGCCTTGTTGAACTGGTCGGTCTCGTTTTGGAATTCAGCGCTCAAACGCTGGTTCAATATCTGAAGGTCGTTGTTCTGCTTCTGCAAGCTTGCGTTTACGCCCTCAGCCTGCTCACGAGTGTAAGCATTCTGCTGCACCTTCTGCTGGAAATTGGCAGCTGCAGCCTGCAAAGCCTGCTGCTTCTGAGCAAGAGTGTTCTGAATGTTCTGACCCTTCTTCTGAAGGATGAGACTATACTCTTTGCAGAATTTATACTGACTCATGATAGAGTCTACCTCTACGTAAGCAATCTTCATATCGCCAGCAGCGGCCTTTGCTGAAGCGTTAGCCTTCTGATCCATCTGAGGATTGCTCTTGTCGCATGATGTCATACCCATTGTGGCAACGAAAGCCAAAGCAACGGTACGCAAAATTGTTTTCTTGTTCATTATAATATTGGTTTATCAGTTTACAATTGGTTTAACTTCTTTGTGGTCTAATTCGTTAATATGCTCCTCCACGTTTGCGAGCCTCACGGTCTTGGTCCATAACGCAATGAATGCCTCTGTCTTTCATGGCTTTAGAGTCATGAATATGCTGTGAGGAGAACTTGCCGTTTTTCTTAAAAATCACTTTCACACACAATAAAGTGATGCAAATAGCAATTATTAACACGGTAATGAGAAGAGTTTCTATCATTTTTATTAACTTTGTGGCTGCAAAGGTAGTGCAAAAGAGTGGAATAACAAAAGAATAATGAAATTTTCTTTTGGATTCCCGAGTGCAGCCAAGCCCCTACCCCATACTTTAAGTAAATTAAAAGGTTAAGAGTAATAGGAATTAATTAAAAATATTAAACAAATGAACAATTGTGAATTGAAACCAGCTCTTGTATTTGAGCATTTTGCTAAAATCAACGAGATTCCTCGTCCATCTAAGCATGAGGAAAAGATGATAGAATATCTTAAGGCGTTTGGCGAGAGCCACGGCTTGGAAACCAACGTTGACGAAACAGGCAACGTGATTATCCGCAAGCCTGCAACTCCAGGATATGAGAACAAGGAGACTGTTATCTTGCAGAGCCACATGGATATGGTGTGCGACAAGTTGGTAGACGTAGACTTCGACTTCGACAAGGATGCTATTCAGACATACGTGGATGGCGAATGGTTGACTGCTAAGGGCACTACCCTTGGTGCTGACGACGGTATTGGCTGTGCGATAGAATTGGCTATCCTCGACAGCAACGATATTGAACACGGTCCTATTGAGTGTGTGTTTACCCGCGACGAGGAAACACAGCTTACAGGTGCTTTGGGCATGAAGGCAGGCTTTATGACTGGCAACATGCTTATCAACCTCGACTCTGAGGACGAGGGTCAGATTTTCGTTTCGTGTGCAGGCGGTCGCAGCACTTCGGCTAAGTTTACCTTTAAGCGCGAGGCTGCTCCTGAGGGTATGTTCTTCTTGGAGATTTCTATCAAGGGATTGAAGGGTGGACACTCTGGCGACGATATCGACAAGAAGCGTGCCAACGCTATCAAGATATTGTCTCGTTTCTTGTATATGACTCAGGAGAAGATGGATCTTCGTTTGGTATCATTCAACTCAGGCAAGTTGCACAACGCTATTCCTCGCGATGGTAAGGTGGTGTTTGCTATTCCTGCTGCCGAGAAAGAGAATGTCAGAGCAGCATGGAATGTGTTTGCAGCAAATGTTGAAGACGAGTTCCACGTTTCGGACGTAGAAATGGAGTTCTACATGCAGAGCACAGAGGCGCAGCCTGTGATTGAGAAGGAGTGCAGCGTACGCATTATCAGAGCTTTGCAGGCTGTTGACAATGGCGTATATTCTATGTGCCAGGATAAGGCTTTGGAGGCTATGGTTGAAACTTCGAGCAACATCGCCGTGGTGAAGACCGAAGAGAACGATATTGAGGTGTTGGCTTCGCAGCGCTCTAACGTGATGAGCAACTTGGATAACGAGTGCAACACCATCCAGGCTGTATTCCAGTTGGCTGGTGCTGAGGTTGTGCAAAACGATGGCTACCCAGCATGGAAGATGAAGGCGGACAGCAAGCTGACCAAGTTGGCTGTTGACTCATACGTTAAGTTGTTTGGCAAGGAGCCTATCGTGCGTGGCATCCACGCTGGCTTGGAGTGCGGTTTGTTCTCAGAGCGCTATCCTAACATGGATATGGTATCGTTTGGTCCTACCCTCCGCTTTGTGCATACTCCTGACGAGAAGCTCCACATACCAACAGTTCAGATGGTTTGGGATCATTTGCTCGACATCATGAAAAATGTGCCTGCAAAATAATATGTGCAGCCACTACAATATAAAAAGAGCGCTAACATCGCTATGCGTGGTTGTAGGCTTCGGCATGATAGCCTCGTGCGGCAACAACCGACAGGCTAAGGCTGTGGTGAATGATTTTCTTGAGGAAAATCTCAACACCCAAGACTACGACACGGAGTATTTCTCGAATGTAGACTCCACATTTGTGGTTAGCGACTCTGTATTGCAGAAGATGCAGACCAACGCCAAGTCGTTGAAAATGTTCAAGAGCCTGAAGTTTGCCGAGCGTGGCAACTCGAAGAAGCTCTACATCATCAAAACGAGATACCACATAGGTGCGGACACCATCCGCCAAGTGTTTTATCTGAACGAAGGACAAACGCAAGTGGTCTGCGTGAAGCAGGATGTATAATCGAAATAAAGGGCTTGCCTCTAATAAAGAGGTGAGCCCTTTGTAAGTGAAGAGGGAAGAACGAAGAGGGAAGAATCTAAGGGAAGAGGGAAATTCGCAAAATAATAGTCTGATGGCAATATTATTGCCATTATTCCGTTATATTTGTTGTATGGACAAGAAAATCATGATATTGCTGATGGCTTTGACATTCAGCATAAACGCTATAGCACAAACATTTACGCTCCGAGGTAAGGTTACCGACGAAGACCAAAACCCTGTAGAATTAGCTACCGTTGCTTGCTTGAAGCAAGGAAAGGTGGCTATGACTTCTTTAAAGGGAGAATACAGCCTAAAGCTGCAAAGTGCTGACTCTGTGGTGGTTCAGGTATCGATGATAGGCTACAAGACAAAGACACGAGTGCTGAGAAAGCCCCGTGGTGTGCAGACACTACAGATGGTGCTGCACGAAGACAACAAGATGCTGAGCCAGGTGACCATCACCGGACAAAAGATACAGACTTCGCAGACGCAAGAGCTGAAGACAGAACAGCTGAAGCAGATGCCTTCGGCTACGGGCAATGCCGTGGAAGAACTGATACAAAGCCAGGCAGGAGTTTCCACTCATAGTGAACTATCGTCGCAATATAATGTGAGAGGTGGAAGCTTCGACGAAAACTCTGTATATATAAATAATGTGGAGGTGTATCGTCCATTCCTTGTGCGCTCGGGCCAGCAAGAGGGATTGTCAATTATCAATCCCGATATGGTAGAGAAGATAGGATTTTCTACTGGTGGCTACGAAGCAAAATATGGCGACAAGATGTCGTCGGCTCTCGATATTACATACAAACGTCCGAAGAAGTTTGAGGCTACGGCAGCTATGTCGCTACTTGGCGCAAGCGCATACGTAGGTTTCTCGAACAAGAAATTGGCATGGGCAAATGGTTTGAGATATAAGACAAACAAATATCTCTTGGGATCGCTCGATACGGATGGCGAATACAAGCCTTCGTTCTTGGATTATCAGACATATCTGAGCTATAAGCCTAACAAGAGGTGGACGATAGATTTCATTGGCAACATATCGGACAATCATTACGACTTTACCCCTACCGACCGCGAAACTTCGTTTGGTACGATGGAGAACGTGAAGTCGTTTAAGGTGTATTTCGACGGTCAGGAGAAAGACCTGTTTCGCACTTATTTCGGCACATTCTCTATAACACGCCACTTTGGCGACTCCACAAGCGTTTCGCTCTTAGGCTCTGCCTTTTCATCGAAGGAGCAAGAGCGCTACGACATACAAGGACAATATTGGCTCACACAAACTGAGACAAGCGAAAACCTGGGCGTGGGAACATATTTTGAGCATGCTCGCAACTATCTGAAATCGAATGTGGCGAGCGTGAAACTCATGGTGCGCCACAAAACAAAGCGCCACGCCATAGAGGGAGGACTGACATGGAAAACAGAGAGCGTGAAGGAGCGCTCGGTGGAATACGAGATGCGCGACTCTGCTGGCTATAGCATTCCGCACAACGGCAAAGACCTATATATGATATACAGCCTAAAGGCGGTAAACAGCTTGAAGGCAAACCGCATAGAGGGCTATCTGCAAGATACTTACAGATTTCGCGGGGCAAACCAAGAAACTCTGTATACTCTGAACTATGGCATAAGATTCAGCCATTGGAATTTCAATAAAGAAACGATAGTGTCGCCACGAGTATCGCTGGGCATAGTGCCAGCTTTCAACCAAGACCTGACCTTCCGTTTGGCTACAGGACTATACTATCAGGCACCTTTCTACAAGGAACTTCGCGACACGTCGACCGTGAACGGAGTGACCATAGCCGAGCTAAACAAGAAGATAAAAAGCCAACGCTCCATACACTTCATAGGAGCCGTGGACTATCGCTTTAAGCTCAACAACCGTCCGTATAAGTTTACGGCAGAGGCTTACTACAAGGCTTTGGGCAATTTGGTGCCATACTCCGTGAACAACGTGAAGGTGGTATACTACGGCAACAACGAATGTAGCGGACATGCTGCAGGTATCGACCTCAAGCTGTTTGGCGAATTTGTGCCAGGCACCGACTCTTGGATATCGCTTTCTATCATGGATGCAAAGATGAAGCTCAATGGCAAGTCAATACCTCTGCCTACGAACCAAAGATATGGCATAAACATGTTTTTCACCGACTATTTCCCTGGTACCGACCGCTGGAAGATGTCGCTGAAGTTGGCTTATGCCGACGGCCTGCCATTCTCGGCACCACACAAAGAACTGGAGAGCAACTCATTCCGTGCGCCTGCATACAAGAGAGCCGATATCGGTATGAGCTATCGTGCATTGAACAACGAAGACCGCAAGATGAAAAAGAGCCCATTTAAGAACATTTGGCTCGGTATAGACTGCCTGAATCTCTTCGGCATCAACAACGTAAACTCGTTTTATTGGATTACCGATGTTACGAGCCATCAGTATGCCGTGCCAAACTATCTCACAGGCAGACAGATTAATGCGCGCCTGCTCTTCGAATTCTAAAAAGACTAAATTAATCATTCGTTTTTCTTTAATTTGAAGATTATTGATTAACTTTGCACGGAATTTTTTGAAACAGATATATTATTATTATAATTATGAGCAAACAAACAGAGAAGATTAAAGAGCTTGTGGCTAAACGCGAGCAAGCTCGTCTTGGAGGTGGCGAAAAGGCTATCGAAAAGCAGCATCAGCGTGGCAAGTATACCGCTCGTGAGCGTATAGAAATGCTCGTTGACGAAGGTTCGTTCGAGGAGTACGACATGTTCAAACTCCATCGCTGCCACAACTTCGGAATGGACAAGAAGCATTATTATGGCGACGGTGTAGTATGCGGTAGCGCTACTATCGATGGTCGCTTGGTATATGTTTCTGCACAGGACTTCACAGTAAATGGCGGTTCGCTTTCGGAGACTATGGCTCAGAAGATATGCAAGGTTATGGATATGGCCGTACAGAATGGCGCACCTATGATTTCGCTCAACGACTCGGGTGGTGCACGTATTCAGGAGGGTATCTGCTCATTGGCTGGTTATGGCGAAATCTTTGAGCGCAACATTCTTGCTTCAGGTGTTATCCCACAGATTTCCGGTATCTTCGGTCCTTGCGCAGGTGGTGCCGTTTATTCGCCTGCACTTACCGACTTCATCTTGATGATGGAGAACACATCATACATGTTCCTTACTGGTCCTAAGGTTGTGAAGACCGTTACTGGCGAGGATATCGACGCAGAGCATCTTGGTGGTGCTTCGGTTCACGCTTCAAAGAGTGGTGTAACATCATTCACCGCCAAGACCGAGGAAGAGGCTGTAGAGATGTTGAAGACTTTGTTGAGCTACATCCCTTCCAACAACACAGAAGAGGCTCCACGCACAGAGTGCACAGACCCTATCAACCGCGTAGAGGATTCGTTGAACGAGATTTTGCCTGACGACCCAAACAAGGCATACGATATGTATAAGGTTATCTCGGCTATCACCGATAATGGCGAATTCTTCGAGGTACAGCCTAAATTTGCAAAGAACATCATCACAGGTTTCGCCCGCTTCAATGGTCAGAGCGTAGGTATCGTGGCTAACCAGCCTTCCGCTTATGCCGGTGTTCTCGACACCAACGCAAGCCGAAAGGGTGCACGCTTCGTACGTTTCTGCGACGCTTTCAATATTCCTATCGTCAGCCTTGTTGACGTACCAGGATTCCTTCCAGGTACAGGTCAGGAATACAACGCCGTAATCCTTCACGGAGCACAGCTTCTCTATGCTTATGGCGAGGCTACAGTTCCAAAGATTACTATCACATTGCGTAAGAGCTATGGTGGTTCACACATCGTGATGGGATGCAAGCAGTTGCGTTCAGACCTCAACTTCGCATGGCCTACAGCCGAGATTGCCGTTATGGGTGCAAGTGGTGCTGTGGCAGTACTCTCAGCAAAAGAGGCAAAGGCAAAGAAAGAAGCAGGCGAAGACGTAAAGGCATTCCTCGCAGAGAAAGAGCAGGAGTATACCGACTTGTTTGCTAACCCATACCAGGCAGCAAGCTATGGTTATATCGACGATGTTATCGAGCCTCGCAACACACGTTTCCGCATTTGCCGTGGTTTGGCTCAGTTGGCTAACAAGCGCCAGAACCTCCCTGCAAAGAAGCATGGTTGCATGCCAATGTAATAATTAAACACAGAACAAATGGACAAGAATGTATATGCAGCCATAGCAATGGCGCTGTTCGAGCATCAAGGAAATAATGTTCACGACAAGGAAACAGGCATCATCACCATTAAGCCAAAGCATACTTTGTGGAATGCCAAATTCCTGTCATTCACACAGAAGCCTTGACAACACAATGCTTTCTTCCAATTTTTAACAAGCAATAAAGATGAAAGAATATAAGTATACTATCGACGGAGTAGAATATAAAGTCGAAATAGGCGAGATTGTTGATAATGTTGCTGAAGTAACAGTCAACGGCGAGGCCTACAAAGTAGAAATGGAACCTGAGAAGGAGCCTGAAAAGAAGAAGGTTGTTCTCGGCAATCCTAACGAGCAGGCTGCAGGCGAAGAGTCTGCAACAAGCGCTGCAAACGTAAATACAGCAAATGCTGTTAAGTCGCCACTTCCTGGTGTTGTTACAGAAATCAAGGTTGCCGTAGGCGACGAAGTAAAGGCTGGCGACACCGTTCTTATCCTCGAAGCTATGAAAATGGCTAACAATATCGAGGCTGAGAAGGATGGTAAGGTTACTGCTATCTGCGTGAAGACTGGTGAGAGCGTTATGGAAGATGCTCCACTCGTAGTTATCGAATAATAGCATTTTTATTACATATTATAACCAAAATATTGGTCATAGTATATAAAAATACCCAAATAAAGTCCGTTTTTGTCATAAAGAAACAAAAACGGACTTTTTTTTTCAATATTTTTTTGTACCTTTGCACATAGTTTAAACACAATTATATATATAATGGCCAAGAAAATATTGTTCATCAACCAGGAAATCACACCTTATGTTCCTGAGACTGCAATGTCGTTGTTAGGACGCGATGTCCCTCAGAAAATGCAAGAAAGCGGATTCGAGATTCGTACTTTCATGCCTAAATGGGGTAATATCAACGAGCGTCGTGGACAGTTGCACGAGGTTATCCGTCTTTCTGGTATGAACCTCATCATCGACGACACCGATCATCCACTTATAATCAAAGTTGCCTCTATTCCAACCTCTCGTCTGCAGGTTTACTTCATCGACAACGAAGACTATTTCCTTCGTCGCCCTTTGATGACAGCCGACGAAAATGGTGAAGAATATGCAGACAATGGCGAAAGAGCTATCTTCTTTGCACGTGGCGTGCTCGAGACTGTAAAGAAACTACGCTGGATTCCAGACGTTATAGTTTGCCAAGGTTGGATGGGCGCCGTGATACCATTCTATATCAAGACTGCTTATCACGAAGAACCATCATTCGCCAACACTAAGGTTGTAACATCTATCTTTGCTGAGCAAATGAAGAACGGACTTGACGACAACTTCAAGAAGTGCGTAGAATTCCGTGAAGCGACAAGCGAATTGCTCGCAAGCTATAACGACAAGTTTGATTTCCGCGAACTTGGCAAGATGGCTATCGACTTTAGCGATGGTGTGATTGCTGCAGAGGCAGACTCTAATGCTACTCTCATGGAGTATGCCAAGACTAAGGGCATCCCTACCCTCGACTATGCAGCCGGAGATTTCACCGAAGCTTATAAAGCTTTCCTCGAGCAGATAGCTGGCGAATAACCAAGCTTACAGCATAAGATTTCATTATCTGAAGCTGGCATAAACATAGAATATTGATTTTACACAGGATATCATATATATATGAAATCAAAACTTACTGTTGCATTGGCATTTGCTCTTGGAGCCTTTTGCTCATGCGATGACACTACTGATAACTTAGGAAGTTCTATCTCTGACATCCACGATATCGTGGCTGTTGATACAGCAAGTTTCACAATTAGCAGCAGATCTATAATTGCTGACTCAGTATTGAGCCGAAACACAATTGGCTACCTGGGAAGAATTAAGGATCCTGAAACTGGTTGCTACCTTACAAGCAATTTCATGTCGCAGTTCCACACTTTGGAGAACTTCGAGTTCCCTACCAAAGACTCGTTGGCATACTACGACAAGGATAGCGTGATTCATCGTGGCATCGTGAAGGCTGACTCTTGCGAGATTCGACTTTTCTTTGATACATACTTTGGCGACTCTTTAGCTCCGATGAAGCTTACTGCTCACGAGATGAAGAAGCCTATGTCGGAGGCACAGAATTATTATTCTAATTTTGACCCTAAGGCTAATGGCTACATCCGCGAAGACGGTATTCATCAAGATAAAGTGTACACTCTTTGGGATAAGACTGTAAGCGATAGCGTGCATAACGACAATACCACCTATTCGCCAAATATCCAGATTCGCCTCACAAAGCCTTACACAGACAAGGATGGCAAGACATACAACAATTATGGAACCTACATCATGCAGAAGTATTACGACGACCCTGCAAACTTCAAGAATTCCATAATCTTTGCCAACAAAGTTGTTCCAGGTTTCTACTTCGAATCAAAGAGCGGTTTGGGTAGCATGGCGTATATCAGCTCGAGTCAGCTTACTCTGTATTTCACTTATCTTTCTGGCGACTCTATCACAGAGGGCTACACCCGATTCTCGGGAACTGAAGAGGTGTTGCAGACATCGACTATCAACAACGATAAGGCGAGACTCCAAAACTTGGTTGACGACAATACTTGCACATATATCAAGTCGCCAGCGGGTATCTTCACAGAACTAACTCTTCCGGTAGATGATATCATCAAGGGACATGCTCAAGACTCTATAAGCATGGCAAAGCTCACGCTGACAAGATTGGAGAACAAGATAGGTGGTAAGTATTCGATGAAGGTGCCTTCTACGCTACTTATGATTCCAAAGGATTCTATACACTCATTCTTCGAGAACCATCAGATAGCGAACTACAAGAACTCGTTCCTCGCATCATGGAGCTATAGCGTAACTTCAAAGAGCCAAAACTATGACAACACCTACGTGTTCAATAATATTGGCAACATGATTACCGCCATGAAGCAGAGCCCACGTAGTTCAAAGGATTGGAACAAGGTGGTGCTTATCCCTGTTAACGTGACTTACGACAAGTCTGGCAACATGTCAAAGGTGGTTCACGACATGTCATTGTCGAGCACACGACTAATGGGCGGTAGCGAAAACCCTAATGAGCCATTGAAGCTCAGCGTCATCTATAGCAAGTTTAAATAAGCAGTAAGCTCATGGCAGACAACTTTCTTGAACGCCAACGTCGCGACTATGAAGCTCGAAAGGCTGCATGGTTGAAGAAGAAAAAAGGAAAAAGAGTCGTTGTTAGAAACATTGAGCGACCAGATGACGAAAGTCTATAAGTTACAAACCTTATTATATATAAGACATTATATTTGATATAAACGAAATTATATATAGTATTTAATATAAACGACCAAGGAAAAATATAGTCCTTGGTCGTTTATTTGTGTTCAAACTAACAAACAGAAAAGGAGACGACCCTATGAGAAAGGTTGTCTCCTTTTTATTTCAGTAATGCCATTAAAGCAAAGAGAGCAATAATGGGTTATGCAATATTACAGAAAACTGAATGGATTACTGATGCTGCTCTCTTAGCAAATCGTTGACAGTCTTAACAGGGTTGAAGGTGTCGAGAGGAACTTCAACGAAGATGGTATTCCAATCGCTCATGGCACCATTCCACAATCCTGGCAACTCAAGAGCCTTGAGCTCACGACCATTCTTGCTCTTAGAGCTGATGAAACCTGTGGTCTTGTCTACATAGTCAGGAAGATTGAAAGCCTCGCCCTTATAGTTCTTGATAGCGCAAACAAGGTCAACAGGATTGAAGTGAGTACCGTTTTGGAACATCTTCATATATTCCTCGTTGTTGGTATCTATCTGGCTGCTCTCCAAAATCTGAAGGCTTACGGTACCATCCTGATTGTATGTAAGGAATGGGCCACCACCAGGCTCACCCACATTCTTTACTACGCCACAAACGCGCATAGGACGGTTGAGCTTCTTGCGAAGATAGATTACGAGTTCTGCATCTTCCAATTCCTTGATATCCTGCTTGCGACAGCAGAGATCACGCTGAACGAAACGAATCATCTCTTCAAGTTTCTCATGGTTGTAAGCACCCTTATCGAGCAACTTCAAGTATTCGAAAGCCTGAGCCTGCTTTGTTACGAGGACACCTGCCAAAATCTGCTTCCACTCTACGGTAGATGCCTTCAAACGATCAGGCACCACATTATCGATATTCTTGATGAATACTACGTCGGCATCAATCTCGTTGAGGTTTTCTATCAACGCACCATGACCACCTGGACGGAACAACAACGAGCCATCCTCGTTGCGGAATGGAGTATTGTCGACATTAGCTGCAATAGTATCGGTAGAAGGCTTCTGCTCAGAGAACGAGATGTTGTATTTTACTCCATATTTCTCAGCATACTTCTCTTCCTTCTCAGCAACCTTAGCCTTAAACAAAGGCAGATGCTCGTGAGAAACTGTGAAGTGAACGTTAGCCTCGCCATTAGAGCTTGCATAGAGAGCAGCCTCTACCAAGTGTTCCTCCATAGGAGTGCGTGGACCATCCTCGTAGTTGTGGAACAACAGCAATCCCTTTGGCAACTGCCCATAGTTCAAGCCCTTAGCCTCGAGCATATTCTTAGCAATAGCCTTATACTCACCATCAGCCATCAAAGTCTTGATATCCTTACCCTCATTTTCCTTGCATTTGTTGCAAAGTTCTTTCTTGAAAGCAAAGTCGCGGATATGGTCGAAAAACTTCTTCTCAAAGTCTGTTGTAGGAACATCATAGTCGGCATCGGCAAATGCAAACATGTTCTTAAACATACGGCTTGCGGCTCCTGAGGCAGGAACAAACTTCACCACCTTGTGACCTTCGGCCTTGTAGTTATCCCAAGCCTTGATATCTTGAGCCTTCTCATCATTCGAAGGAGCGAGAATACCCTTTTCTGTACTTGCAGCTGCTTCAAGCTTCAGGAATGGAAAACCTTCGGCTATCTGCTTCAACTGCGCTTCTACTTGCTTTTCACTAATGCCTCTTTCGGCAATTTGTTTTAGATCTTTTTCAGTTAGCATAATATTTATAACATAAATATGGTAATTCTGCAACAAATATAGTTAGTTTTTCTGAAAACAAGAAATAATTAGATTAAAAACATTACCTTTGCACAAAACTTTTTAGCATATGGAGCAAATATTCGAATTTACACCCGAAGAAAAAAGCGAAGCGTTTGCTATTCTCAACAACCTTAAGGCTGAAATTGGCGATTCTATAAAGCCTGACGACGAGAAGAAACTTCACGATAACATAATGACAGCTATGTCGGAAAACAGAATACAACGAGATGTTTTCGGCATAAACCCTATATTGCATGCACTTCAGACTGCAGAAATTGCTGTCAACGAGATAGGACTGAAGCGCGACGGAGTTATAGCTATCATATTATATAATAGTGTGCAGCACGACCTCGTAGGTCTCGATGCCATCGAACAGGATTTCGGCAGCAGCGTTGCTGGTATCATCCGTGGACTTGTAAAGGTGCAAAGTCTATACCGCAAAAATCCTGTCATCGAGAGCGAGAACTTCCGTAATCTCTTGCTGTCGTTTGCCGAGGATATGAGAGTGATTCTCATCATGATTGCCGACCGCGTAAACTTGATGCGACAAATTCGTGATGCTAAGAACGAAGAGGCAAGACATGAAGTGAGCGAAGAGGCAAGCTATCTATATGCTCCCCTTGCCCACAAGCTCGGACTCTACAAACTAAAGAGCGAGCTCGAAGACCTTTCGCTGAAATATCTGGAGCATGATGCCTACTATATGATAAAGGAGAAGCTCAACGCCACCAAGCGTTCGCGCGATGCCTATATCGAGAAGTTTATTGGCCCTATAGATAAGCGACTGAAAGAGTTGGGACTAAAGTTCCACATGAAGGGACGCACCAAGAGCATACACTCCATCTGGCAAAAGATGAAGAAGCAGAAGTGTGGCTTCGAAGGTATCTACGACCTCTTTGCCATCCGCATCATCATCGACTCTCCTCTGAAGCTCGAAAAGATGCAATGTTGGCAGGCGTTCTCTATCGTCACCGACATGTATCAGCCTAACCCTAAGCGTTTGCGCGACTGGCTTTCTGTGCCAAAATCAAATGGCTACGAGAGCTTGCACATAACGGTGCTTGGTCCTGAGAACAAATGGGTGGAAGTGCAAATACGCACAGAGCGCATGGACGACATCGCTGAGCATGGTCTTGCTGCACATTGGCGCTACAAAGGCGTAAAGAGCGAAAGCAACATGGACCAATGGCTTGCCAATATTCGCTCGGCTCTCGAAGCTGGCAACAATCTCGAGATAATGGACCAGTTTAAGATGGATCTCTACGAAGACGAAGTATTCATCTTTACTCCTAAGGGCGACTTGATAAAATTCCCTAAGGGAGCTACTGTGCTCGATTTTGCTTACCATATTCATACAGGCGTGGGCAACACCTGCGTGGGCGGTAAGATTAACGGCAAGGTGGTGCCATTTCGCCAGCAACTCAACTCTGGCGATACCGTAGAGATTATCACGCAATCTAACCAAAAGCCTAAGCTCGATTGGCTCAACATCGTGAAAACCTCGAGAGCTAAAGCCAAGATACGACTTGCACTAAAAGACACTCAGAAAAAAGAGGGTCAGATGGCGAAAGAACTTCTCGAGCGTCGCTTCAAGAACAAGAAGATAGAAATCGAGGAAAGCATAATGGGACAGCTCATCAAGAAGATGGGCTTCAAGGAAACGAGCGACTTCTTTAAGCAGATATCCGACGAGAAGCTCGACCCTAATACCGTGATTGAGAAGTATCTCGAGATACGCAATCAGAACAGCAACACCACTCCACAAAAAGAGGTGCGCTCGGCTGAGGAGTTTGAATACGAAAACCCAGGCGAAGCTCTTGCCAAGGGTGGCGACGATGTGCTGGTGATAGACAAAAACCTCATGGGTATCGACTATTCGCTGGCTAAATGTTGTCGTCCTATCTATGGCGATGATGTATTTGGCTTCGTCACCGTGAGCGGAGGTATCAAGATTCACCGTTGCGACTGCCCTAATGCGCCCGAACTTCGTCGACGCTTTGGCTATCGCATCGTAAAGGCTAAATGGAGCGGCAAGGGCAACGGACAATATGCCATCACCCTGCGCATCATTGGCAACGACGATATCGGCATCGTAAACAATATCACTTCGATAATATCCAAGGAAGAGAAAATCGTGATGCGATCTATCAACATCGATAGCAACGACGGCCTCTTCCAAGGTAATCTCGTCATCCAACTTCAAGACACCACCCGCCTTGAAGCTTTGATGAAGAAACTCCGCACCATAAAGGGCGTAAAGCAAGTTCAGAGACTATAAAGGCAAATTCAAAGACAATAGAATTAAGTATAAAGGTTGTGCGAGGTTAAACTTTCTTAAATAATGCATTTGTATTACATACACACGCATACCAATTCATAGAAAAGTAGTAACTTTGCGACCGATTTAGTCCGTTGGGGCTCAGAGAAGTGGCGATAAATGTCGTCCGCCTTGCGGAAAAACCCGTTTTTATAATTTAATTAATGTACGCAATTGTAGAAATTAACGGTCAGCAGTTCAAAGTTGAAGAGGGCAAGAAGCTCTTCATCAACCACCTTAAAGATGCAGAGGCTGGTAAGACTGTTGAATTTGACAAGGTTCTCCTCGTAGACAATGAGGGTGCTGTCACAGTTGGTGCCCCTACTGTAGAAGGAGCCAAAGTAGTAGTTGAAGTTGTGAACCCATTGGTAAAGGGTGACAAGGTTGTTGTCTTCAAGATGAAGCGTCGTAAGGACTCTCGCAAGAAGAACGGTCATCGCTCACAGTTCACAGAGGTTGTAATCAAACAAGTAGTCGCTTAAAACAAGGAGGATTTCAGAATGGCACATAAAAAAGGTGTAGGTAGTTCTAAGAACGGCCGTGAATCAGCTTCACAAAGATTAGGCGTTAAGATTTGGGGTGGCCAGTCAATCATCGCTGGTAACATCATCGTTCGTCAGCGTGGTAACAAGCACTATGCAGGCGAAGGTGTTGCACAGGGTAAGGATGACACCCTTTATGCTCTTACAGACGGTATCGTGTACTTCCACAAGGGTCGTCGCGACAAGAGCACCGTTTCAGTCCTCGCTCCTGAGGTTTACGCCGAGAAGACTAAGAAGGCTGAAGCTTAATAAATAATATCCAACTTATTCCAAACAAACAACAGAATGCCAATTCCCGATGGGAATTGGCATTCTCGCTTTATAGTGGTTGCACTCACATAAAATGTTGGCTTTGCGCCTTGCTTGCTAAAACATCAAGCAAAAAAAAAGCCCACCCCATCATGAAGGGTGAGCTATATATCATCTTTAAGCTAAAGATCTTTATACTTCAAAATCCAAGCAAGTGCGCTGAACTGTATATGGACGCACTTTTGTATTTGCTATTTCCACATGCGCCGGGTGCACAGCATAAGCCTTTAACGCCTCTTCGCTTTCGAGAGTGCAATCAAGCATCACATCGCAATTTGATGAAGCCAAACGACCATCGACATTCACTTTTACATCAATGAGTCCTGGCACCACGCCCTTTAATGATTCAAGACCAGCCTTGATACCCTTCTTCACTTCTTCTTTCT
>OQVQ01000466.1_pt1 | contig 19450 bp, 14 predicted proteins | sample 1691491 | NCBI WGS metagenome assembly OQVQ01 (sample SAMN03418252, study PRJEB22391) | human gut metagenome | biome: human-gut; feature: organic feature; material: feces | host: Homo sapiens | place: Tanzania | collected 2013-01
TATACGGTTTAACTATAACCGACTTTACAAAATTCACGAAAATCAAATTCTTGCATAAGACGGCCGATTTTTTTGGAATGCAAAATTGGCCAATTTTTTTTGATTAACATCTTGTTTCATAGGGGTTTTTCTTAAATTTGCAGTCATGCAAAGAAAAAATCTTTATATTCTTTTTGTTTTTTTTGCCTTTGCCATCGCTTTGGCTTCATCTGGATGCAACAGAAAGGCACAGGATAGTGAGGCGGAAACAGTTGAGGAAGTGAAAGATACGCTTCCTCCTATGGGCTTTTGGCCTGATTCGTTGGATTTGTCGGAGGATGTGGTGAGAAGCGGCGAGACGTTCACCGGCCTGATGAACAGGCTGGGGCTGTCGATGAATGACGCGATGAAGATGGCGCAGGCCTGTGACACCGTCTTTGATGTAAGAAGGATGCGTGCGGGTAACAAGGTCCAGGCATATTACCAGTTTGACACGAGCGGAACCGGCAGCACTGAGGGACCGGCATTAAAGTATGTCGTGTATGAAAGCGGCAAGGTGGACAGGGTGATCTTCAGGACAACCGATCCTTTCACGGTTTGGAGATGGTCGAAACCGGTCGAGAGTGCACGGGGGTTCGCTGATGTGACGATCAAGTCTTCTCTTTGGAATGACATGCTTGCCGCGGGGAAGTCACCTCAGTTGATAGTTCCGCTCTCGGATATCTATGCCTGGTCGGTGGACTTTTTCGGTCTTCAGCCTGGAGACCGGTTCAGGGTACTGTACGGACAGAGAATGTGCGATGGCGAGATAATAGCCGTTGACACGATCTATTATGCGGAGTTCATCAGGGATGGGAAGATTATTCCTGCCATCATGTTTGATCAAGGTGACCATGGGAATCTTTACTGGAATGATAAAGGGGAGAGTCTTCGCAAAGCCTTCCTCAAGGCTCCGCTGAAGTTCACCAGAATCAGTTCCGGTTTCTCCTATCATCGGAAGCATCCTGTGACCGGGCGTGTGAGGGCGCATACAGCAGTCGATTACGCGGCTCCCGTGGGCACTCCGGTGATGACAATCGGTGACGGTACGGTTGTGAGTGCCGGATGGACAAACGGAGGTGGAAACACCGTGAAAATCAGACATAACTCTGTTTATACCACCAGCTATATGCACTTGTCCCGTTACGGTGCCGGAATCAAGGCCGGAGCGAGGGTGCGTCAGGGAGACGTGATAGGCTATGTCGGCTCCACTGGACTCTCAACCGGGCCTCATCTGGATTTCCGTGTCTGGAAAAACGGTACGGCAATCAATCCTTTGAAGATGGACTCACCTCCTTCCGAGCCGATCAAACCGGAGAACATGGCCGCTCTTGACTCGACTTTCAGGTACTACAGGCAAATGATCGACACTCTGAAAGTAACAGTCACTCAGTAATATTCCCTCTAAAAACTGTTTCTTTCTTAAGTGACTGGCGTAAAAATCAATGATTTTTATGTAAGTGTGCTGAATCAGAGACAATTATTACGCTTGCTAAAGTCATAAATTTAATACAATGAAGAAGAATATTTATCTATTGCCTCTTGCCGCCGCGCTGTTGTTTGTTCAGGGCTGCGGACAACGAGATGCATCTTCCGTTTCTCCAGCCATCGGCCGTGACGCTGAGATCGAGGCGAAAGTGGAGAAGGTGCTGAAAGGAATGGGCCTCACCGAAAAGGTGGGGCAGATGGTACAGTTGACATCCTCTACGGTGACGGCACCGGGAGGAGTGACCCTCGATCCGGAGAAACTCCGGAAGGTCATCGGCGAGATGAAGGTCGGCTCCATCCTGAACACATTCGGAGATGTCGCGCAGTCACGTGAGCTGACGGCTCAGCTTGTGGGCGAGATCCAGAAAAAGTCTATGGAGGAGATCGGAATCCCTTGCATATATGGTCTTGATATGATCCACGGCGCGAGCTACCTGACCGACGGAACCTTTTACCCTCAGGAGATAAACCTCGCGGCGACATTCAATCGTGAATATGCCCGCGCGATGGGTGAGGCTATGGCCTACGAGACAAGGGCCGCTATGGTTCCTTGGGTGTTCTCTCCGGTTATGGATCTCGGCCGGAATCCCGTCTGGCCAAGACAATGGGAAAGTTATGGTGAAGACCCTTATCTGAACGCTGAGATGGCGGTGGCCGAGACAAAAGCCCTTCAGGGAGAGAATCCGAACCATATCGATGACAAGCACGTTGCCGTCAGTGTGAAGCATTTTATGGCCTATGGCGTGCCGGTTTCCGGCAAGGACAGGACTCCTGCAATCGTGGCTGAGAATGATCTTAGGGAAAAGTTCTTCCGCCCGTTCAAGGACTGTCTTGAGGCCGGAGCGCTTACCTTGATGGTCAACTCCGCATCGATCAACGGAATCCCTACGCACGCTAACAAGGAGCTTCTTACAGGTTGGGTCAAGGATGGTCTGGATTGGGATGGCCTCATCGTCACAGACTGGGCCGACATCAACAATCTGTACGAAAGGGATCACGTCGCCAAGGATCGTAAGGAGGCTCTCGCGATGGGCGTCAACGCCGGAATCGACATGATCATGGAACCGAACGACCCGGATTGCTGCCTTGAACTGAAGGAGGTTGTCGAGTCAGGTCTGATTCCGATGTCCAGGATAGATGACGCAGTCCGCAGGGTTCTCCGTCTTAAATTCCGTCTCGGCCTGTTCGACAATCCGACCTGGGATGTCAGCGGTTACGACAAGTTCGGATGCAAGGAGTTCCAGGACGCGTCCTACGCCGCCGCTGTCGAATCCGAGGTGCTTCTTAAGAACGAAGGGAATATCCTTCCTCTTGAATATGGCAGCAAGATCCTTGTGACAGGTCCTAACGCCAATTCCATGAGGGCTTTGAACGGAGGCTGGTCTTATACATGGCAGGGTGATGCCGATCGTTTTGCCGGCGACTTCAACACTGTTTACGAGGCGTTGGCTCAGAAATTCGGCGAGCGCAATGTGGTCTATGAACCTGGAGTGACCTACGACGAGACTGACCGTTGGTCAACGGGGGCATGGCAGAAAGAGAATGCGCCGCAAATCGCCAAGGCTGTGGCCGCGGCGTCTAAGGTTGATGTGATAGTGGCTTGCGTGGGGGAGAACAGCTATTGCGAGACTCCGGGCAATATCGACGACCTAACTCTTTCCGCTAACCAGAAAGAGTTGGTGAAGGCTTTGTCCAAGACAGGAAAACCGATTGTCCTTGTGCTGAACGAAGGCCGTCCTCGGGTCCTTCGTGAGATTGAGCCTTTGGCAAAGGCTGTAATCGATGTGATGCTCCCTGGCAATTATGGTGGAGATGCCCTTGCGGCGTTGATGTCCGGTGAGGAGAATTTCAGCGGAAAACTGCCGTTCACCTATCCTAAGTACGTAAATTCGCTTCACACTTATGACTACAAGGTCAGTGAGAGCCGAGAGACCATGGCAGGAGAATATAACTACGACGCCATCATGGATGTCCAGTGGCCTTTCGGCTACGGGCTCAGCTACACCACTTTTGAATATTCAGACTTCAAGTGCGTGAGCGGATCCGGATTTAAGGCAGGGGACGACCTCAGGTTCGAGGTGACAGTCAGGAACACCGGCTCGCACAACGGCAAGGAGGCTGTCCTGCTATATTCAAGTGACATTGTCGCGAGCTTGATCCCTGATGTGAAGCGTCTGCGTGAGTTCACCAAGGTTGAGCTTGCGCCGGGGGAGAGCACGGTTGTTTCGTTCACGGTTCCGGCAAAGGAACTCGCGTTTGTGGGGGCTGACGGAAAGTGGCGTCTGGAGGCCGGTGATTTCAGGATGAGTTGCGGCGGGCAGTCGCTGATGATCACCTGCAGCGAGACCGAAGTTTGGGATTCTCCTAATATTTAATGTCGCTTCGACAGGCTCAGCGACCAAAAGGCCGCGGTCATTGAGTTTTGTCGAAGTGATTCAGCTTCTAAATATCCTCTGTGATATTCACCAATGAGGTGGTGTCCCAGTTGAAGACATATTTCTTGTCGCCTATCGGGAGCGTGATTTCAATGGAATCCGCTCCCTTTTTGTATTTGGCGTAGGCATGCCCCTCAATGGCGTGCCCCGGCCGTATCGTGTAGTCTCCGAGGTAGCCGATGCAGCTCCGTTCGATCCGTGCCATGTCCTCCGACTCACTGTCAGCCATGGCCATGGTGGCTATGAACCCCGCCTCCTCGATGGCCGTGCCTCCAAGATCCCTCAGCAGGTCCTCGGCCAGGGAATCCCTGTCATCTGGATCCCCACGCACGATCGCGGCCATCACAAATGTCACGAACAGCGTGCCGATTCCTATTCCTATGGTCTTGGCGGTCTTTTGGGCACCGATTCTGTTCAGATAACCCCTTTGCCGGAAAACTTTGACAGGTCCCATTCTGGATGCGACAGAGGTGTTCTTGAAGTCGTACTTGACAGGCCTGTCTGTGTTGTTCTGAATATAAAGGTCCAGGCGGTAGTATTGTCCGTAGTGCTTCAGATAGCGGACGTTCATCAGCACATCCAGTCCGTCGGCCGTGAAAACCTTCCAGACGTTCCCGTCCCGGTCCATCTCCATCTTCGAGTTCCGGACGTATGGGCTATCGGTCATCCTGACAACTTTCAGCCCAGCGGCGTTTTCGCTGAACAATGGCTGGAACAGGAGCGTGTCTTTGGACTCGATTCTTTGTAGGGTGTCGATTTTCCTCTCCTGTGCTTGGGAGAGAGCGGAAAGGCAGGCAAACAGGGCAAAGGCTAGAACTATCCGCCGGTGACTATGAAAAGTTCTCATACAATTATCAATTTGGTCGGCGAGGGAGGTGCAAATTTCATGCTGATTAAGGATATATTTGCTATTTTTGTATTCATACAACAAGAAACGAAAATGAGAATATTCAAAAGAATAGCTTTGACGGCAGTCCTGTTCCTGATCGCTTCGGTTTCCTCGCTTGCGGTGTTCAACGAGAAGGACCTGGCGCAGACGCTTCAGGTGCTGCGTTATGAGTTGCGAAAGGCTTACATCGAGATGGAGAAGAACCAGATGTCCTTCGAGTCTCAGGATGACAGGCAGCATGAGGAACTGGTGCATCTCATACAAAGCTGCAACGAGCTGTCGTTGATGCTGTACTCGCAGAAGCAGGACTTCACGTTCGACCTCACTTACGCCCTGCAGCAGGTCACCGACCAGTACCATAACTTCACTCAGAGTCGGATGCCGTATGACAACATCATCTCTTATCTTAATGTGGAAATTGATCGGTACGACAGACTGGTCATGGCTTTGAAAGTGCTTCCTCCTGAACTGGTTGAGTTGCCGGACAGCCTTGGGGGACCGGCATTGCTTGACTCCTTGACTTCAACGCTCCAGACTCATCTTCTTCCGAACGACTCCTACACGGATGCCCATTCGGATGACCCGGAGCATGCCGGCCACTATCATTTTGCAGGGCTTGAGGAAGAGCACGAGCATGCCTCCTTCCATCTTGACAGCCTGTCACAGATCGCGAGGGACAGTTGCCTTTTCTATTCCACAAGGCTGCTGAAGATGTTCACGGACATCCGTGACCACATGATTGAGGATAATGAATATTACGAGACCACCGACAAGAGGCTAAAAGAGGCTTACGACTATGCCCAGGAACGCTACAAGATGGTTCAGAAGAAGATATTCATTGAGGGACAGGACAATTTCTGGACAATTCTGACCCACGTCAAATCTTACGCGTCGAGGGCCGCCAAGGATTTCAACGACAAATACGGCAGGGCTTATTTCACGGATGTCAAGAGTGAATGGCGTGGGCCTATGGTCATCGGTTTCTCCTTTATGGTGCTGATTTACCTTGCGATAGCCACGCTGCTCAGCATGTTGATTGTCAAGTTGTTGATGCGGCGTGTCAAGTTTTTCCGGTCAGAAAGGTTCCGCAAGAGGGAGGCTGCCATATTCATGCTTGGTGCTGCGATCCTGTTTGTGGTAGTCATCGCGGTCGCCAAGAACATCTCCCTGACCTCACATTTCTTCACGATGGCCGCGGGACTTTTGATCGAGTTCGCGCTGCTGCTGATCGCCGTTCTGACCTCGCTTCTGATCCGTCATGACAGCAGGCAGCTCAATTACGGAATGCGGATATACACCCCGATAATGCTGATGGGACTGGTGGTCATAACGTTCAGGATCATATTCATACCTAACAGCCTGATCGCGTTGATCTTCCCGCCGCTTCTGATCGCGTTCGGCTTCTGGCAGTGGGCTTCGATCCACCGCAACGGACCGAAGGTGCCGAAGAGCGACAATTCCTACGCCATCGCATCTTTTGTCGTGACGGCCATTACTTTTGTCATCTCCATCGTGGGCTACAGTCTGCTCGGCCTGCAGGTCTATATCTGGTGGATCTTCCAGTTGACTGTGCTCCAGTTGATTGTGGCTTGTGATGACCTGCTCAAAAAATACCGTCACAAGAGGGTTGACATCCTTGTGCGGGCCTACAGGCTCAAGCATCGGAACGATGTCGGTAAGGACAAGGGATCATTCATCCTTGTCACGTGGCTTTACGATCTTGTGGAGATGGTCATGATTCCGGTTTTGTACCTGCTTTCAATCCCGCTCTGTCTGTATATGGCTTCTGAAGTGTTCGACCTCACTGAGATCTGCATGGACATGTTCTTCTACCCGTTCTTCAACTACGAGTACCTGCACCTGTCTGTGTCCAAGATGGTTCTGGCCGCCGGGCTGTTCTATGTCTTCAAGTACATCTGCTATGTGGCAAGGGCTCTGTACAGAATTTACAAGCTGCGGAAAACTCTCCGGCAGACCAGGGCTTCGCTGATCCGGGAGAATGAGCTGAACCTTACTTTGGCCAACAATGTGATCGGAATTCTGGCATGGGGTACTTATTTCTTAGTGACAATCTCGCTTCTGAACATCCCGACGAAGTCTCTGTCCGTGATCACAGCCGGTCTGGCCGCCGGTCTTGGTTTCGCCATGAAAGACATCCTGAACAACTTCTTCTATGGCGTGCAGTTGATGTCCGGCCGTCTTCGCGTGGGGGATTACATCGAGTGTGACGGAATCCGGGGAAAGGTGGACAACATAACGTATCAAAGCACTCAGATCGAGGCGACAGACGGAAGCATCATGGCGTTCCCGAACAGTTCGCTTTTCGCGAAGAACTTTAAGAACCTGACCCGCAACAATTCCTACGAGTTCCTCGGTCTACCTGTGGGTGTGGCCTACGGAACAGATGTCGAGCATGCGAGGAAGGTTATTCTCAAGGCTTTGGCTCCGTTATGCAGGCCGGATAAGTTCGGCCGTCTGGTGGTCGAGGAGAAGTACGGAATCCAGGTTGTCCTGAGCGGTTTCGGCGACAGCAGTGTCGATCTGGTGGTGAAGCAATATGTCCTTGTGGAACAGCGCACAGGCTATATCGCTGCGGCCAATGAACGAATCTACAACGCTTTGAATGCCGCTGGCATTGAGATTCCATTCCCGCAGCGAGACATCAACATCCGTCAAATGCCTGTTTCAGAGAAATAAGTATAATGAATATGATAAACCTTGCTGTTTTCGCGTCGGGAGGAGGAACTAACTGCGAGAACATAATAAGATATTTCAAGGGTTCGGACAAGGTGCATGTGGCTCTTGTGGTCGCGAACAAGGCCGGGATCCCAGCCCTTGAGAAGGCTGAAAGACTCGGCGTTCCGACACGTGTGCTTCCAAAGGCGGATTTGAACAGGGAGGATGTGGCCCTGCCTCTGATGAAGGAATATTCAATCGACTTCATCGTTCTGGCGGGTTTCCTCCTCGTCATTCCGGACTTTCTGATTCGTGAATATGACCGCAGGATCATCAATCTTCATCCTGCCCTTCTGCCGAAATTCGGAGGCATGGGCATGTACGGTCATCGCGTCCATGAGGCCGTGAAAGCGGCAGGTGAGACCGAGACCGGCATGACAGTCCACTGGGTAAGCGGCAAGGTTGACGGCGGCGAGATCATCGCTCAGTTCCGTACTCCGATAAGCCCCGACGACACTCCCGATGACATCGCCGCCAAGGAACATGCCCTTGAAATGGAACACTTTCCGCAGGTAATTGAGGCGTTGGCGGATAATGCCCTGATTATCAATTAAAAGAATGGTTTCGTGGTGCAGCCTGCAACACCACGACATTGCTTTTTGCATTCATATTCAATCAGTTGTGTGCCACGACCACCCTCATCCTTTGCCGCCAAGAAGGAGGAAGGAGCCGGAAAGGGCTTGGTAGAGAGCCGTCTGATAGGTGTCTCCGATAGGAATGCGTGAAGGGCCGATGAGGATGTGGTTGCGCTCGATGGCTTCAATCGCGGCCAGACGGACTATGAACGATTTGTGGACGCGGACGAAATCCTCTTTCGGGAGAGTATCCTCAAGGGCTTTCAGGCGCATAAGAGACAGGATTGGAGCCGTGCCGTTGTTCAGATGTATTTTCACATAGTCCTTAAGGCCTTCGATGTAGGTGATTCTGTCCAGATCGATCTGCTGGAGTCTGTACTCGGTTTTTACGAAGATGCTTTTGATTTTTCGTTGTTCGGTCACTTCGACAGGCTCCGTGACCGAGGTAGAAACCGCAGGCTCAGTCACTTCGGTGGTTGGTGAGCCACATCGAACCGCAGGCTCAGTCACATCGGTGGTTGGTGAGTCACGTCGAACCGCAGGCTCCGTCACTTCGGTGGTTGGTGAGTCACGTCGAACCGCAGGCTCCGTGACCAAGGTTGAAACCGCAGGCTCAGTGACCAAGCCAGACGGTCGCTGAGCTTGTCGAAGCGACTTATCATCAATGAGTTCAAGATATTCTTTCGCCTTCATCGCCGCGGAAAGAAAATCCTCGTAGGAAATCGGTTTCAGAAGGTAGTCCAAGGCACGGACCTTGAACCCCTCGACGGCATATTCACTGAAAGCGGTGGTGAAGATGATTCTGGTCCTTTCCGGAAGCATTCTGGAAAGATCCATCCCGCTCAGGTTCGGCATCTGGATGTCGCAGAACAGCAGATCCACCGGATTGTCCTGAAGGAATGAATATGCCGCCGTCCCGCTCGTGAAACTCCCTTTGAGTGAGAGAAACGGGGTCTTGGCCACGTACGATTCCATCAGCCTCACTGCCAATGGCTCGTCATCGACAACTATGCAACTGATCGCGTTCATATTCCAGTCTTGATTCGAAGCAGACTGCGGTAAACGCTCTGCACCCTGCCATATTCAAATGAATATGCTCCAGGGTAGAGCAGGTCGAGTCTGCGCCTGAGATTCGTTATTCCAATTCCAGAGCCGCTGCGGTCAGTGTCATCTTTCGGAAAACAGCTGTTCTCGACAAGGCAGGTGACATATTCCCCGTCTTCCTTGAGCTCGATCCTGATGAAGGATTCATCCGTGTCACTTATGCCGTGCTTGAAGGCGTTCTCAACGAGCGGTATGAAGAGTAGCGGAGCTATTTGTCTGTTTGACAGAGAACTTGGCAGTGATACTTCCAGCTTTACTCCAGAAGTTAGCCGTGCGCCCATCAGTTTGACATATTCATTGAGGAATTCGCATTCCTTGGCGAGAGGCACGGTGTCTTTCTGGCTTTCGTAGAGGACGTAGCGCAACATTCCGCTGAGGTCGTGGACGGCCTCCTGTGCCTGTGCGGGGTCTATCTGGATCAGCGAGTAGATGTTGTTCAGGGTGTTGAAAAGGAAATGCGGGTTGACCTGGTTCTTGAGGTTAGCCAGCTCGGCCTCCGCCTGGTTCTTCTCTATTTCCTTGCGCTGCGCCTCGTTGTTGTACCATTCGGTTGTCATCTTTACCGCCACCGCGATGCCCACTATCGCCATATAGATCACCGTGTTGCGGAAAGTGAAACTGATTGTGTCGAGTGTGGAGTGATGTGGAGGGGCGATGTCCGGCGAGATGAGGTACCTGAAAAAGAGATGGACCCCGATGCTGACCTTGGTGATCAAAAGCATGTTCCAGAACAGGAACGCCCCGAACCTCTTGTTGGAGAGGAAGTGCTTTATCAGAAATAAGTAGTTGGTGTAGAACACTATGACAAATGAAATCGTTACAGGTAGGAACCTGGAATAGTCCAGTCCTCCGTGAAGCGCCCTTCCCGGTTGCGGCGAGAAGAACGGCATCGCAAGAATCACAGCCCAGATCGCGATGTGTATCAACCAACCACTGTTTTTCTGCATATTCATAAGTGAAGGTATTAATGCTGTAGTGCTTTGTGGAAGAATTCCTTCCTGAGGTCAGGTGAGATCGGATGCCGGGCGATCCGGTAGGCGTCCGAGATGTCGCCGGTCAGGTTGCAGACATCAAGGCCGCTGATCTCGGAGAGGTAGAGGCAGGTGTATTTTGCTGTCTGTTCCTCTTGAAGCCTCATCGTGTAGCGAAGGATGTCCAGCACCTCGATCTCGCTCAGGCTGTCCTTGCTGAATATGTACAGGTCAAGGGTCTGGAAAGCCCCGTAGAAACCATCCGCGGCCTTGCGGACCTTGCTCTCGATGATCCGTCGCATCGGAAGCGCCATCGACCAGTAGTCATATTCCTTGGCTCCGACATAGCGTCCACCCTGAAGGCCATAGCCGTAGCCCGATGAGAGGATCGTGTCATAGTCTTCCTTGTCTTCCGGAACCGGCGCCACTCCTGCCATCTCCTTGAGCATCGACTGCGCCGCCTCCTTGGTCTCAGGCATCGCCCTGGTCACCTCAATGCCCAATGTAACCCCGTCCGGGCTCTGAAGATCCGGCCGATCCTTGTTCAGCAGTTCCGCGAACCTCCTGTCCAGCAGCGTCTCCAGCGAGATTCGCGCGTACCTCTCAAAAAAGCAAGTGTCAAACTGGCTCATAATCTTTCTTTTCCCAAATATCGCAATTCCGCGTTACTTTCGCAAATCCTGTTCCTTGCTTCCACTTTTGCATAATGACATGACCTCTCAAATCCATCGGATTCGAATGCTCCTCCGATAGGAAATTAATCGTGGCGACTAACTGTTTATGAGATAATAAGATGAATATCTTGTCTGGTCTGATAATCTTTACAGGTGTTATATTTTATTTGTTGATTGTCAGGATATTATCTGCCATGATGATTTTTGGGAGGCTTGCGCCTGATGATGGACTCCATTTTAGAAGCTGTTTTGATTTGTTTGTCTGAAGGTTAAGAGCAAGCTATTCCCCTGCTGCTCACCTCGGCAATCCGGACAAGTTCGATCGCCCTCGGTTCGGGCGCTGGTTTGAGAGTGAGAAACTTCAGGTTCGACCGCTTCTTCCAAGTAAATAACATATTCAGAATATGGCCGATAAGTTTGAGAGTGAGAAACTTCAGGTTCGACCGCTTCTTCCAAGGAGGATAGCGGTGCTGTCTGACTGAAGAAGCGGGAAGAAGATGAAGATTTTTCACCTCAAAGAGCATTTCAAAGAAATCATAACAGCTTCTTACATTGCCTTACAATGACTTGCAAGCCCAAGGCACATAAGATCGTTTTTTGTATCTGCGATGATATTTGAGTACCTTTGCGCATGGACTAAGTAATCCTTAAGAAATAACTTTCAAATGAAGACGGACAGGATAAAACTACGGCCTTGGAGGGAAAGAGATGCGGAGGCGTTGTTCAAATATGCCTCCGATCCTGAGGTCGGGCCACGTGCGGGATGGCCGGTGCACAGGAGCGTGGAGGAAAGCCTTGATGTGATCAGGAATATATTCTCAAATGATCATACATGGGCAATCGAACTTAACGAGACCGGAGAGGCGATCGGCTGTATTGGTTATTATCCGAGCGGCAAGAGCAACATCGGCATCGGCGAGGATGACGCCGAAATCGGCTACTGGGTGGCCAAACCATATTGGAACAAAGGAATATGTACGGAGGCCCTTCGCCTGATGATCGACTACTGCTTCGATGTGAAAGGCTTTCATGCTCTCTGGTGTGATTATTTTGTCGATAACCCCGCATCCGGCCGAGTCATGGAGAAATGTGGTTTCCGTGACACCGGCAAGATCAACTGGTGTAGCCATCTCTATCGTGGCGATGAACGCCCCGTGAAAGTGGTGCGTTTGGATCCGTGATTCGTAAATGATTGATAAACAAAGATGTAATCTATTGCCTTTAGTCGTATTGAACCAAAGGCAATAGATTAAAAGATTGATTTATAGCGTGTTACATTTCACGGTGATTTTTGAGTGTTATTCGTACCGGATGGCCTCAATCGGGTCGAGGTTGGAGGCTTTGCGTGCCGGGTACCAACCGAAGAAGATGCCGATTATGGTGCAGACGAGGAAGGAGACGACGATGCTCCAAGGCTGGATGAGGATAGGGTAGGAGAGGACGGCTTTGACTATGTACGATGCCGCCACGCCTAAGATCACACCTAAAAGTCCGCCCGTTATGCTGATCAGCGTCGCTTCGATCAGGAACTGGGCGAGGATGTCACGGCCTTTGGCTCCGATGCTCATCCTCAGACCGATCTCCTTGGTGCGCTCGGTGACGGAGACGTACATGATGTTCATGATCCCGATGCCGCCCACGAGGAGGGATATTCCCGCGACAGCCGCAAGCAGGGTGGACATCATGTCGCTCGTGCTGGTCATCATCGAGGAAAGCTCCTGCTGCGAGCGGATGTTGAAATCGTCGTCGTCGGACTCCTTTAGCTTGTGGTTGCGCCGGAGGACGGACGACACCTCCTCGATGGCCTTGTCGGTATATTCCTCACTCAGCGCGGAGCAGACGATCTCCTGGAGGTAGGTGATTGCGAGGATCCTTTTCATCACGGTGGTGTACGGCGTGATGATGAGGTTGTCCTGATCCATGCCCATGCTGTTGTAGCCCTTGCTCTCCAGCACGCCCACGATGCGGAACGGGATGCTGCCGAAGCGGATGACCTTCCCGACGGGATTCTCCCCGTTGGTGAAGAACTGGTCGATGACGGTCTTGCCGACGAGGCAGACCTTGGCCGCCGTCTTGATGTCCTGCTCCGAGAATATGTCACCGTCCTGTACCTTGTACCCTCTGATGTCGAGGAACTCCTCGTTGACACCGTAGGCGGAGGTCGGTGTGTTGTTGGCGCCGTACACCGCCTGGCCGGAGGAATTGACGGAAGGGGAGGCGAGGGAAATGTGGGCGCATTCCTGGCGGATGTCCTCGAAGTCCTTGACTTTCAGCGTCTGCATGTCATCGGCGCTGAGGCGGACTCCGCCCCTCATGTCCTCTCCCGGATGGATCATTATCATGTTGGATCCCATCTCGCTGATCTCGGCCTGGATGCTCTTCTTCGAACCCTGGCCGATGGCGAGCATCGTGATGACGGAACCGACACCGATGATGATGCCAAGCATTGTGAGGAATCCTCTGAACTTGTTGTTGCCCAGTGCTTTCAGGGCTATTCTGAATAGATTGGCGAAATTCATTGCAAAAATCTTTTATGAATATCCTGCCTCGTCGCGGAGGCAAATTATCTATGAATATCTCAGCGGTCGTTCTCGACCGGCAGTTTGGCCAGCGCCTCCGCGGCGTCAAGAATATGCCCGTTCAGCACGTCGCTCGTGACGCGTCCGTCCCTCAGGGTGATGGTTCTCGTGCTGTAGTTCACAATCTCGGGATTGTGGGTCACGAATATTATCGTGCGCCCCTCGGAATGCAGCCTCTGGAACAGGACCAGCACCTCGAAACTGGTGCGGGTGTCCAGGTTGCCGGTCGCCTCGTCGGCGAGGATCACGGCGGGATCGTTGACCAGCGCCCTGGCGATCGCCACCCTCTGCATCTGTCCTCCCGACATCTGGTTGCTCTTATGCTCCAACCTGTCCCCGAGACCGACCGCCTTCAACGCCTCCACCGAACGGTCGAACCTCTCCTTCTTGGAATATTTATGGTTGTACATCAGCGGCAGCTCCACGTTCTCGATGGCCGTGGTTTTCGCCAGCAGGTTGTAGTTCTGGAACACGAAACCGATCTTGCGGTTCCGTAGTGTGGCGCGTTCGTTTTTGTCCATCGTCCTGACCGAAACCCCGTCGAGGTAATATTCCCCCGAAGTCGGAGTGTCAAGGCATCCAAGAATATTCAGAAGCGTGGATTTGCCTGATCCTGAGGTTCCAACTATCGTGACGAACTCGCCCTCCGTGATTGTGAAGGACACTCCCCGCAATGCGTGGACGGTCTCGTCACCGACAACGAAGTCGCGCCTTATGTCCTCAAGTTTGATAACGTCTTTCATACTTTTTCCAGTTTATGTTGCCGGCATTATTTCTTTCCACCACGAGGTCCCGGTGCGAACGGACTTCTTTCAGCCGTTTCCATCTTCTTAGGTGCTTCTGCCGTGAGGCCTATAACGACCTCTTCTCCGTCAGTCAAGCCGCTTGTGATCCCTGTCTTGTCTCCGCTTGTGTGATCTGTAGTCACCGCCTTAGGCGAGATAGAGTTTCCGCTCTTTACCCAGACTATCTTTTCGGACTCGTCAGCGATGCCGTCAACCTCGATTCCCAATCCCTTAAGCATCTCAGGGTCAGGATTGAACCTCAGCGCCTTTGTCGGCACAGCCAGCACATCTTTCTCTTCCAGAGTGTTGATGGTCACGTTGGCCGTGAGTCCCGGCTTCAGTTTCAGATCCGGATTCGGAGCCGTGATCACAACCTCGTAGGTCACGACGTTCGAGGTAGTTGTGGCCTCCAGCCTGACCTGCTGAACTTTCCCGTTGAACACATCGTCTGGATAGGCATCCACGGTAAATGTGACGCTTTGGCCTTCCTTGACCTGGCCGATGTCTGCCTCGTCCACATCAGCGATGACCTGCATGTCGGCGAGATCCTTGGCGATCGTGAACAGGGTCGGGGTCTCGAATCCCGCCGCCACGGTCTGCCCTTCCTCCACGGCCCTGCTGATGACAACGCCGTCGATCGGGGAGGTGATCGTGGCATAGCTCAGATTCCTCTTTACCTTCGTGAAGGAAGCCTGCGCCTGACTGTACGTATTCTTTGCGGTCTCGTACTGGTAGAATGCGGAATCATATTCAGAGTCACTGACCAACTCCTTGTCGTGCAGGGTCTTGATCCTGTCATATTCCTTCTCCCTGTACTCGAATTCCGTCTTGGCGGCGGAGAGTTGCGCCTGCGACGAGGCCAACTCCGCCTGGAGGTTCACCTTGTCCATCTCCGCTATGACCTGGCCGGCCTTGACGATGTCGTTGTAGTCGGCGTAGAGTCTGTCGATGATGCCGGACACCTGCGTGCCGACCTCCACTTTTGTGACAGGCTCGACCGTTCCTGTGGCCGTGACCGAGTTCGAGATGTCAATTCTTTCAGCCCTTGCTGTCTCAAGGGTGACGGTCTGCTTTCCGGTTGGACGGAAGATCAGCCAGAGTGCGACAGCGGCGCAGATGACGCCTACAGTGATCCATAAAGTCTTAGTTTTCATATTCATTGATTTTATAATTTCCTTGATAGATGTCGAGTAACGCGTTGTTCATCAATGCCGTGTATTTGGATTGGAGGAGCTGGACGCGGGCGTTCAGAAGATTGTTCTGTGCGGTGACCAGCTCCACGGTGTTCTTCATCCCGACGCTGAACTGCTCGGCCGTGAGCTCGTAACTCTGCTCTGCGTATTTTTCCTGTTCCTTGGCGGAGGAGTATTTGGCCTGCGCTGAAACCGCCTCCAGATAGGTGTCTTCAACTTCCTTGAGCAGAGCCTTTTCCGTACTGAGTTGTTCCAGCCTGCTGTTGTCCGCCTCTATCTTCGCCTTGTTGACCGCAGTCTTGGCCTTTCTGCCTTGAAGGATCGGAATCTGAAGGCTGAGGCCGATGCTTTCGTTGAAGTTCCTCTCCAACTGGCTGCCGAAAGACTCGCTTCCCCCTGATACATTCGTTGTCCCAAGACTTGCCGTTGCGGAAAGGGTAGGGGAATATGCTGATTTGGCCTGTCTGATGCTGAGATCGGCCGCTTGTACGGTCAGTCCGGCTTTTTTTATCTCCGGCATTGATTCGAGAGCGTTGGCATAGACTTCCTCCTTGCTTGGAAGCAGTCTAAGGACTCCGGCCTCATCATCGGAGGGTTCCTCAAGTTCGATCTCATCGCTTACACCGAGTTCCAGAAGTTGCTTGAGCTGTAGTTTGTAGTTGTCCAGCGATGCCTTAGCGGATGTGATCTGATAGATGTCGCTGGCATATTGGCTCTCCAGCTGTGCGACATCGACCTTGCTGAGCTCCCCGGCGTTTTTCAGTTCTACGGCTCTGTCCAGCTGCGCCTTTGAGGCTTCGGCGGTGCTTTCGCTTACTTTCACTGCCTCCGAAGAATAGAGGCACTGTATATAGGCCTTCACGATGGAGATCACGACATCATTTGTGTTCTCTTCCACGGACAGCGAATCGACGGAGTTCTGAAGGCGGCTTTGCTTCAGTGCCGTGCGAAGGCTTCCGCCGCTGTAAAGCGTCATCCCTGCGTTCAATCCGTAGTTTCCCGACCAGCTTGTGGCCTTGGACGTGCTATAGACATCTGAGCCGACTACCGTGCTGTTGCCGCTTTCGGAGAACGGCCTGTTTGTTATTCCTTGACTCGTGGAAGCGCTTAAAGTCGGGAACATGGCCGCCTTGGCCTGATACGTGTCCTCAAGTCCGGCCAGATGGGCGTTCCTGCTCTGGCGCAGGGCGATGCTGTTCTCCACGGCATAGTCGATGCATTCCTGCAACGACCATTTCTTTGTCTGAGCTCCGGCGGTCAGGGAGAAGACCGTCAGGGCTGTGATAATGATGATAACGTACTTTTTCATATTCATTGATGATCAAAATCCGGTGGCGAAAGTAGTCGAGCATCGTATTTTATTCAACTCAAATCGACGAACACCCTGTTTTCATCGACGAAAATGATTATATTTGTCATTCAGCCTTGACGCATGGAGCAGTTTCGTCAGGTCAAGGCTATGTGATTCGCTGGCGGTGCCGGCCACTGAACGCGAAAACAATAATCAATGTATATGACAATGAAACTTTCAAATCTGATCAAAAAGACCGTCCTCGCCGCGGCCTTGACCCTGACTTCGGCATCATTCGCCGGAGCGGAGTCCCGTTCCGACTGGAAGGCCCATTGGATCACTCATCCTTGGGTCCAGAGTACCACTAACACCTGGATTTCCTACCGCAAGGAAGTCAATGTGACCAAACGTCCTGACAAACTTGTCGCCAAGATCGCGGTGGACTCAAAGTACTGGATGTGGATCAACGGCGAACTCGCTGTCTTCGAGGGAGGCCTCAAGCGCGGACCGTTCCCCAACGGAACCTATTACGACAAAGTGGACATCGCCCCTTACCTTAAGGAAGGCAGCAACACCATCGCGATCCTTCTCTGGCACTTCGGAAAGCAGGGCTTCAGCCACAACAGCAGCGGTCAGGCGGCGCTGATCTTCGAGGCCATCTCTCCTGAACTGAAGATCCTTTCCGACAAATCCTGGCTCTGCGTTCCTAACCCAGCCTACAGCAGCACGGACGCCCCGCATCCGAACTACCGTCTCCCGGAAAGCAACATCCGCTTCGACGCGCGCAAAGAGATGCAAGGTTGGAATATGCCTGGCTTTGACGTCCGCCGCAAGATGCACGGGGCCGACAATGTGGATGAGATGGCGTGGCCGGCGATGGGCGAGCTCGTCGAGCGCCCGATCCCGATGTGGAAAGACTATGGACTTAAGGAATATGTCTCCGTCCGTCAATCCAACGACACCGTTTACTGCAAACTGCCTTACAATGCCCAGGTCACTCCTTACATGAAAGTCGAGGCGAACGGTGGAGAGATGGTCAAGATAATGACCGACAACTATCGTGGTGGCAGCGAGAACAATGTCCGCGCGGAGTACATCGCCAGAAAAGGTGTTCAGGAATATGAGAACCTCGGCTGGATGAACGGCCACGAGGTGTGGTACATCGTGCCCTCGGGAGTGAAAGTCCTTGAGCTTAAATACCGTGAGACCGGTTATGACACCGAGTTCTCCGGCTCGTTCGAGTGTGAGGATCCGTTCCTCAACGAGCTTTGGAAACGCTCGGCCAGGACGCTTTACATCACCATGCGCGACACCTATATGGATTGTCCGGACCGTGAGCGCGCCCAGTGGTGGGGAGATGAGGTTAACGAACTGGGAGAGGCGTTCTACGCGTTGTCTCCGTCAGGCCAGCTGCTTGCCAGAAAGGGGATCCTTGAGCTTGTGAACTGGCAGGAGGCGAACGGGGTGGTCTATTCTCCGGTGCCGGCCGGCAACCGTGTGATAGAACTCCCGCTCCAGATGCTCGCTTCCGTGGGCTGGTACGGTTTCCACACCCAGTACTGGTTCAGCGGTGACAGCACCTTCGTGGCCGAGGTCTATCCTAAGGTGCAGCGCTATCTGCTTGGAACCGGTCTCTGGACCTTCAAGGACAACGGTCTTCTGAACGTCCGTCCTGGCGACTGGAACTGGGGCGACTGGGGCGATGACATCGACACTGAAGTCTTGACAAACTGCTGGTATTACCTTGCCCTCAGGTCTCAAAAGGAATTCGCACGCATTCTCGGCAAGCAGAGGGATGCGGAGACTATCGAAGCTTTGATGAAAAGAATCTCCGATGCGTTTGACGCGCGGTATTGGACCGGTTCCGCCTACCGTGACCCTAACTATAAAAAACAGACAGATGACCGCGCTCAGGCTATGGCCGTTGTCTCCGGTCTTGCTTCATCGGACAAGTACCCGGCTCTGTTCGAGACCCTTAAAAAGGAATATCACGCCAGTCCTTATATGGAGAAATATGTCCTTGAGGCTCTCTTCAAGATGGGACACGCCGACTTCGCCATCGAAAGGATGAAGTCCCGCTACGCCAAGATGCTTAAGTATGACTATACGACCTTGTTCGAGGGTTGGGGAATCGGCAGCGAAGGCTTCGGCGGCGGCACGATCAACCACGCTTGGAGCGGTGGTCCGCTTACGATTCTGAGTCAGAAGCTCTGCGGAATCGAGCCGACGGCTCCAGGCTTCCAGACTTTCGATGTCAAGCCTCAGCTGGGAACTTTGAAGACCGCTTCCGCCGCTCTTGAGACCCATTACGGAATGATCCGCGTCTCAATCAGCCGCAAGTCTGTCAAGTCTCATGTCGCCTCGCTCGCAATTGAGGTTCCGGAAGGCACAACTGCCACTGTCACGGCTTCAAGCGGCAAGCCGAAGACGATGACCGCAGGAAAATATTCGTTGAAGATCAAGGTTGACTGATGTCTGCACATCGTGATTTTGGTGCGGCCGTGAGCGATGATGCTTGCGGCCGCATCTGGTTTCAAGGCTGGCTTTTGGCCGCATTGTTGACCAGAAAAATTCCTTTGTCATTCTCTTTGAGAACGGCCACGGTCCAGTAGCAGCCCTCGGCGGCATCGTAGGACACGGAGACGTTCTTATTTACAGTCATTCCCTCTGAAAGTGTCCCGCCAGGCTGTCCGGACGGCTCGTCACGGGCAG